>Ga0209200_1000191_pt1 | contig 69281 bp, 58 predicted proteins | sample AD_UKC033_MetaG_FD_184406 | JGI IMG/M metagenome (GOLD analysis project Ga0209200, IMG submission 184406) | Active sludge microbial communities of municipal wastewater-treating anaerobic digesters from USA - AD_UKC033_MetaG (SPAdes) (version 2) | ecosystem: Engineered > Bioreactor > Anaerobic >...
TTTTCAGGAAATATTGGTTTATTTACTTTTGCAACTATGGAAGAGGTACAACCATTAATTGAAAGAATTGTAGAAGTTATCAGAACATGTTACGACCCGGAAATTCCGGTTAACATTTGTGAACTTGGGTTGATTTATGATATTCACATCAGCGAGGGTAACGATTTATCTGTAAAAATGACTCTTACATCGCCAAACTGCCCTGTTGCTGAAACACTGCCTGCTGAAGTGGAGCAGAAGTTGGAGAATATACCTGAACTGAACAGTGTAAAAGTTGAAATTACTTTTGACCCTCCCTGGGAAAGAGAGATGATGAGTGAAGAAGCTAAAATGGAACTCGGAATGTGGTAAAATAATGCAGGACGAAATCATTAACAGAGTTGCTCAAAGCGGACTGATACAAATAAGTCCGGCAGATTATCTCCCCACCGGTGAGAGAATTCTACTCGACATCAAACCCTGGTTGTTTCAGGAACTCATTCTAAAGGAAAAAGATTTTCGCGAATATATAAAGTCCTGCAACTGGCAGCAATATCAGCAGAAATATGTTGCTGTGCACTGCACTGCAGATGCCATTATTCCCACATGGGCATACATGATTATATCTTCAGCCCTGGAATCTGTTGCTGCGAAAATATTTTTTGGCACCATCGAAAACATGGAAGAATTTCTTGCCACCGAAAATATCAGAAATACTGACTTTGAAAAATTCAGAAACCAACGTGTAGTCATCAAGGGTTGTTCTGATTATGCATTTTCTCCTGCGGTGTATATGTTGCTCACCGAAAAACTAAGACCTGTAGCCAAAAGCATTCTCTTCGGAGAGCCATGTTCAACAGTGCCTGTATTTAAAGCAAAATAAAAGCTAATTAACTTTTATTAACTCTGTATAAAGTTTAATTACAGATATTCGCATTTCTTTAAATAATAACACTTAAATAATGAGAAAATTTCGTTTATGGATGACGGCAGTAGCTTTAGCCGTTTCAGGATTGGTACATGCCGATGAGGGTATGTGGTTGCTGTCAACACTTAAGCAACTAAATGAAGCTGATATGCAAAAGATGGGCTTTAAGCTTACTGCAGATGATATTTATAATATCAACAAAGCTTCTATGAAAGATGGTATCGTTCACTTTGGCGGAGGATGTACCGGTGAGATTGTTTCACCTGATGGATTAATTCTTACCAACCATCATTGCGGACTTGATTATATTCAGTCGCTGAGTTCTGTTGAACATGATTATCTGCAAAATGGTTTTTGGGCTGCCACACGTGCGAATGAATTGCCCGCACCGGGGTTAACTGTACGTTTTCTGATTCGTATGGAAGATGTAACCTCAAAAGTAAAAGCCGGGCTTGGTGATGTACAAAACGAATCTGATTTACAAACAAAACTTGTATCAGTATTTTCAAAGATTACAAAAGAAGCTACAGAAGGAACAGGATATATTGCTGATGTTAAATCCACTTTTGGTGGCAATGAGTATTACTTATTTGTTTACGAAAAATACGAAGATGTACGCCTGGTAGGAACTCCTCCAATGAGCATCGGGAACTTTGGAGGTGATACAGACAACTGGATGTGGCCACGTCACACAGGTGATTTCTCTATGTTCAGAGTTTATGCTTCACCGGATGGTAAACCTGCTAAATATTCCAAAGACAATGTTCCTTTGAAATCAAAATTCTACTTCCCGGTAAGTATTAAAGGACTTCAGGAAGGAGATTTTACAATGGTGATGGGTTACCCGGGACGCACAGACCGCTACGCAACATCTTATTCAATTGAAAACTCATTGGATATTACCAGCCCTGCACTTGTTAAGATTCGCACCAAAAGACTGAATGTAATTAATGAAGCAATGGCTTCAAGTGACGAAATCAGAATCAAATATCAGTCCAAGAAAAACATAGTAAGCAACTATTGGAAGTTTTTTATAGGTCAGCAAAAGCAGTTAAAACGTATGAAAGTAATAGACCAAAAACGTGATCAGGAAAATAAATTTAATGAATGGGTGAATGCTGATAAGAAAAGAAAACTGGAGTATGGATTTGTGCTCAATGCATTGCAGAACTCTTATATGGAATCGCGTAAATACGCCAAGGTACGTGTGTATATGAGAGAAGCATTACAGGGAACAGAAATACTTCGTTATGCTAATTCGTTTAGTGCACTCGAAAATGCATTGAATGAAAAGAATCCCAATCAGGAAGATATTAAAGCGAAAACAGCAGCGCTGAAGTCACAGGTGGACGATTTTTTTAGTGAGTATGATGCGGGAGTGGACAAGAAAGTATTTGCCGTACTGATGAAAACTTTTATGGATGACATAGCTCCTGAACAGCGGGCACCCGAACTGGCAAAAATGCTTAGTAAAAGTAAAGGCAATTATGAGAAATGGGCAGACCATGTGTTTTCAAAAAGCATATTTGCCGATAAAAACAAAGTGTTGGAATTTTTAGATAATCCTTCTGCAAAAACAATCAATAACGACCCTGCATTTCAGATTATACATAATCAGTCTGTTTTTTATGCTGACAATTTCAGTGAGGCAGCAAGAAAAGCTGAATTAGAGCAGGCGGCTAATAACAGAAAATATATTCAGGGTCTCAGAGAAATGATGCCGGAGAAAAAGTTTAGTCCTGATGCCAACTCTACCATGCGTCTAACTTATGGTAAAGTAAAACACTACGACCCTGCAGATGCAGTGAAGTATGACTGGACTTCGACAATTGAAGGTGTTATGCAAAAGATGGATAATGACAATCCTGAATTTGTTGTTCCTGAGAAATTGGTTGATTTATATAATCATAAAGATTATGGCCGTTATGCAAAAGATGGAGTGCTGCACACTTGTTTTATTACTGATAATGATATCACAGGTGGCAACAGCGGTAGCCCGGTGATTAATGGTAATGGTGAAATTGTCGGTCTGGCTTTTGATGGCAACTGGGAAGCAATGAGTGGCGATATTAAGTTTGATGAAAACTTTAAGCGTACCATTGCTGTAGATATTCGTTATGTATTATTCTGTATTGAAAAGTTTGGCGGAGCCAAACATGTTGTGGATGAAATGAAAGTTATCGAGTAAAAACAGAAGAGGTATTAAAGAGAAAAGGCCGCGCATCAGCGCGGCCTTTCTTTTTGTTTATTGGTAAAAGAATAAATCCTTTCGGCTACAAATGTAATAATACTTTGATTGGGTCGTTGCCTTCAAACAACATTTTTGTTGGGTCTTCCAACATTTGTTTTACCTTAACCAAAAAACTTACTGACTCGCGACCATCAATAATCCGGTGATCATAAGATAAAGCAACATACATGATTGGGCGAATAACTACACTTCCGTTCACTGCTACAGGACGCTCTACAATATTGTGCATACCAAGTATTGCACTCTGTGGAGGATTGATAATTGGTGTTGACAACATCGAACCAAACACACCGCCATTGGTAATGGTAAATGTTCCTCCTGTCATTTCATCAATGGTAATTTTTCCATCACGTGCTTTGCCTGCAAGTTCCAGTACCTGTTGTTCAATCTGTGCAAGTGTCAGCGATTCGGCATTGCGAATCACCGGCACCATTAATCCTTTAGGTGCACTCACAGCAATTCCAATGTCACAATAATTATTATATACTATTTCATCACCATCAATCTGAGCATTCACTGCAGGAAAAGATTTTAATGCAGCACAAACAGCTTTGGTGAAAAAAGACATGAAACCAAGTCCCACACCATGTTTTTCTTTAAACACATCTTTATACTGTTTGCGAATATTCATGATGGCACTCATGTCCACTTCATTGAAAGTGGTTAGCATAGCTGTTTCCTGTTTCACTGCTACCAAACGTTGCGAAAGTTTTTTTCGCAGCATGGTCATTTTCTCTCTCCGCACTTCCCGTGAAATCACTCCGTCAGTTTTTGCAACTGTTGCAGGTGTTGTTACTGCTGCAGGTTGCTTCATGGCTTCAAGTACATCGCCCTTGGTAATTCGTCCTGCTTTTCCTGTTGCTGATATCTGTGAAGGTTCAACTTTGTTTTCTTTCATCAGTTTTTCTGCCGCCACTGATGGTGTGCCTGATGCGTAACTTTTTGTTTTCTTTTCGGAAGTTGCAGCAGGAGCAACAGGATTAGTTTCGGTTTCTTTTTGTGATTTGGGTTCCTGTTTGGTTGAAGTAGCTGCAGCTGCAGGTTTTGCAGCATCGGTGTCAATGGTGCAGGCAACTGTGCCAACAGCAATGGTATCTCCTTCCTGTGCTTTTATATGCAACACACCATCTGCTTCGGCTGCAAGCGTAAGGGTTGCTTTGTCAGAATCTATTTCTGCAATCTCTTCATCCTTCTCCACATAGTCACCATCTTTTTTTATCCATCGTGCTATCTGCACTTCTGTGATGCTTTCTCCCGGACTTGGTACTTTTATTTCGACAATCATTTTACTGATAAAATTGTTTCTGCAAAGGTATTGGTTATTTTGGATTTTACTGAATGAAATTATGTGTGTTGAATGTTATCAGTATTATCAAGTCTGAATTGTTCTTCAAATTACATTCATTTGACAAATGTGTGTTCATCGGATTTAATTCACTGTTATAATTGTTCAGCTGAAATCAACAGTGTTCAAAAGCAATTCTACTTTTGTATCAACAACAATCAGAAACATCTGTGATGAATACGAACGAAATAGTTCAGGCAATAAAATTGCAACGCAACAAAAAAAACATCCTGGGGCAAAAAAGATTTGGTATTACCGGAGCAGAATCATACGGACTGTCCATGCCTCAATTAAGAAGTATTGCAAAGAGTGTTGGAAAAAATCATGCACTTGCTCAGGACTTATGGGCAACACAAATACGTGAAGCACGACATATAGCAGTGATGATTGCCGAAAAAGATAAGGTTACAGAAAGGCTGATGGAAAGATGGGTAAAGGATTTTGATTCATGGGACATTGTGGATAATTGTTGTTCAACATTATTTTGTCGCACACCTTTTGCTTACAACAAAGTGTTGGAATGGAGTAACCGAAAGCGTGAATTCGAAAAAAGAGCTGCCTTTTCTCTGATGGCTTTTCTTGCAGTTCACGATAAGAAACAATCAGATAAAGCTTTTGATGAATTTCTGGAAATCATCATTCGTGAATCTGACGATCAGCGCAATTTTGTGAAGAAGGCAGTCAACTGGGCGTTGAGACAGATAGGTAAACGAAACATTCGTTTGTGTAATAAGGCCATTGCCGCTTGCAAAACAATTCATGCCAAGGGTGATGCAGCCTCCCGCTGGATAGCCAATGATGCACTTCGTGAGCTCGAAAAATATAAACAGGAAGGGCGGATAAAATCTGTTGGAAGCATAAGTTAAGTCATTTTTTTTAATAAGGTGATAGATACTTTTGTAATCGTGTATCAGCCGGGGTTTATAGCTAAAATATTTATCGCAACATTGGTGTTAATGATTGCAGGAGAGTTGGTACAGGCACAGATTGGAAATACATTTGCTGAAGCATTCGAAAAAAAACCAAAACCATTTTTTCAGTTAGACGGATATAATTCTTTTGTAAGAAAACGGGGAGCAAATGCCATTGGTGTAAAAGCAGGATTGGGCTTTAATAAGAAATTGCGTTTTGGAATCGGGTATATGAAATTGTTTACCGATGTGGTTGACAGTATAGAAGTGAAGCCCGGAACTTACTATCGTGGCGAAGTAAAAAGCGGATACTTTACTACAGGATTAGAATATATACTTTATGATAATGATCCCTGGCAACTAAGTTTCCCTGTACACCTTGGAATTGGTAACAGCTATTACGACTATCCTGATGGCAAACGCACACACAACAAAGCATTGAAAGGAAGTATTGTATTATTAGAACCCGCAGTTACCGGGCATTATAAAGTAATACGATGGGTGGGAGTAGGATTTGGTGTTGGCTACCGCATCATGATAAAAAACAATACACAGATTACAGATAAACTATCGTCACCGTTATACGTTTTAAAGTTGAAAGTATTTCTCGATGAGGTTTACAAATCAATATTCCGGCCTGAAGACAATAAAAAATAACAGATGAAATCAATTTTTGGAAACTACACACTTGACCAGGTAAGAGGTATCGGAAATAAAACCATGTTCGAGCATCTGGGTATGGAAATTACCTCCATTGACAATAATAAGATTTGTGGTAAAATGCCGGTAGATCACCGAACTGTTCAACCGATGCAGATTTTGCATGGAGGAGCATCATGTGCATTAGCTGAAACACTTGCCAGTATTGGAGCATTTCTTACCGTAAACCCCGAAACACATTACTGTGTTGGAATGGAAATTAATGCCAATCACCTCAGACCTGCCAAAAGTGGATTTGTGTATGGCGAAGCTTCACCTGTGCACATGGGCCGTACTTCTCAGGTATGGAGTATTGAAATCAGAAATGAAGAGCAAAAGATGGTTTGTATAAGCCGCATGACCATTGCGGTGGTAGCACGACAGTAGGTGATAATGCTGAAATGATTAATTTAGCAGCATCTTAAATTTAAATAAAATGAAAAAGACATTATTATTAGCGTTTGCATTATTTGCAACCACGAGCTTATTTGCTCAAACAAAAGTAAAAGAGGGTACAGCTAAATATAAAATAGACTATGACCTTGATGCCGAATCGCAGGAAATGAAAGCCATGTTGCCAACAGACCTGACCATTTATTTTAAAGGTGATAAGTATGCTGCAGAAACTTCAGGTGGAATGATGGATCAGAAAGCGGTTACTGATATGAAAACGCAGGAAACCACCATGCTCATGGATATGATGGGCAATAAGGTTGCTATGAAAATTACCAAAGAAGATATTGAAAAGGAAAAGAATAAAGGTAAAAAGCCGAAAGTTGAAATCACCTCTGATACCAAAGATATTGCGGGTTTCAAATGTACCAAAGCAATTGTCAAATCTGATGAAGGAACCAATGTTGAAATTTGGTTTACCAAAGACATTGCAGTAAATAATGCCTTTAAAGAAGGTTATGACGGTATTGATGGTTTGATGATGGAATATTCAGTTCCACAAAAAATGTTTACAATGAAAATGACCTGTACAGAAGTAAAACCCGGTACTGTGGACGATAAAATTTTCGAAATACCTTCAGATTATAAGTTGATGACCAAGGATGAACTGATGAAAATGAGTGGAGGAGGTCAATAATAAAGTTTAACCGGAGAGTTTACAACGATTATTCCAGAATTTAATTTTAAAAAGCCTTTGTCATTGACTTCATAAAGTTCAGACAAAGGCTTTTCTGTTCTGTATTCAATTTTAGACCGGATTTCTTTTGGGAAAAAGCAAAATGGAGCAATTGTGTACTAAATTTCTTTTACACTTATTTTTAAAATTCTGTTATTCTCTCCTCTCACTTTTGCCCTGTCACTGATTCGTTTGCCAACCACCCAAAAAATTTCTTTGTTGCTTTCCATTAACCACTGATTTTCTTTTTCGGCAGCAGAGTATTTTAAATCAATAAAAAAATCACTGAGTTTCTTATGATTGGTCATTCCAAAGGGAAGAAAGCGATCTCCGTCTTTTTTATTCCGTATAATTATTGGAAAGGAGACTTGTCCGGCATCAAACCATGCCTGATAAGGGTTGATGTTTTTTGAAAGTTCTATTTCTTTCAGATTTTTTTCTTCGTACTTTACTGTTATAACTTTTCCATTATACTCATATACTCCACAATCAGTTATTTCAAAATAAACAGAGTTAATGTTTGTGTGAGGAAATATTACCAGCTCATTTCGGTTTTTGGTAATGCAATATTTTTCTGAATGAAAATTTTTTGATTCAGTACTGCTAAGTGAATTAAAAAGTGAAACCGTTTGTGTCATGCTGAAACCAAAAGGTTCAATCAGATGATATAAAATGGTCAATGGAGCCAGTGTATTTTTTAAATCAGCAATAGAAAGTATGACTTCTTTCTCTTTGTTGGTAACAATCTGATTACTTACATTTTCAAGATAGCTTCTGATAATTTTATCTTCACCATAAACAAATTCAGATTGCTCAACCAAATTGGTGCTGAAGGAAGGATTCATTTCCTGAAGTATCGGCAGCAGATGTCTTCGTATTTTATTTCGCTGATATGCATCTGAATCATTAGAGGCATCTTCTCTCCATTTAAGCTGATGTTGCTTTGCGTATTGAAGAATTTCATTTTTTGTGGCAAACAACAATGGGTGCACCCGGTTACCATCCTTCGGCAAAATACCATGAAGTGCAGCAGAGCCATACTGTCGGAGCAGTTTAATAATAACAGTTTCGGCAAAATCATCAGCATGATGTGCTGTGACTATATACTTTAATTGATGCTGTTTACATATTTCATTAAAAAAAGTGTAACGCAAATTGCGTGCAGCCATCTGTATGGAGAGTTGATTTTCCTCAGCATACATTTTGGTATTAAAAGATGTTGAATAAAACTCAATTCGATTTTTTTCGCACCATTGTTTTACCAAAAGCTCGTCCTGATCAGAATCCTGATTTCGTAATTTGAAATTGCAATGCGCAACTGCAAACGTATAATCTGATTGCAGAAATAAGTCTGCCATCACCATGGAGTCAACGCCTCCGCTTACAGTTAGCAACAGTTTATCTGCTGAAGTAAATAAGGAGTGTCTGGTAATAAACCTTTTGAAGGAATCAATCAAAACATAAAATTTAGTGCTAAGATAAATTATCCTAACACATCAATCATGGCTTTGGCTTTGAGTAAACTTTCTTCGTACTCACTACCGGCATCCGACTGAATGGTGATGGCACCACCGGCTTGCACCGATAAATATCTTCGCTGTGCATTATATAATATAGTACGAATAATCACATTGAAATCAAAATCGCCTTCAGGGTCAATATAACCCACACTACCTGAAAACGCACCACGTCTGGTTTTTTCAAATTCATCAATAAGTTTCATAGCACTTATTTTAGGAGCACCTGTCATACTACCCATCGGAAAAGTGGCTTTAAGAATATCGGTAAATGAAATGGAAGACGATACTTCGCAACTGATGGTTGATATCAGCTGATGAACTGTTTTGAAAGAGTAAAGCCCTAACAACTCATCAACTTTTACACTTCCCGGTTGGGCAATGCGCGATAAATCATTTCGTACCAAATCCACTATCATCATATTTTCCGCACGCTCTTTTTCACTTTGCAACAGTTGTTCTTTTATGTAATCATCTTCTTCGGCTGAGGCACTTCGTGCTGCAGTTCCTTTGATGGGCTGTGAATATAACTTCGTGCCGCGTTTGCATAAAAAGCGTTCGGGACTTGAAGAGATGATGTGATGATTATCTTTTTTATAAAAACACGACATGGGAGCCCGCGATTTTATGCCTAACTTGATAAAAGTTTCGAAAGGATTTATTTCAGCAGCATCGTTGTAAAATTCCTGACAAAAAGTAACCTCATAGATATCCCCATTCTGCAAGAAATTTTTTAAGTGAGCAACAGCATCCATGTATTCGCTGCTTGAAAAACGTGGCGTAAGTTCCAGTGGATAGCTTTGTTTAAGCTGTCTTAATTCCACATCATCAGCCTTAAACTCATCAATCGTTTGTGCCTGCTGGTCAATAATTTTTAGTACACCGGCCTGCGAAGTCATTACTATTTGCGGAACAAAAAAGTGTAATGTTGGAAAATTAAGTTTGTCAGTATGCTTTGAATTCAGATTTTCAATTTCATTTTTCAGGTCGTATGCCAGAAAGCCAAACATCCATTTTCCTTTATTTCTTTCGGTAAACTGATGGAGTTGTTCCAATGAATTCGAAGTAGCCTCTACACTGTCGAGGGAATTAATGCCTGCCAGGAAATCATATTTACTCAAACCACAATAGCTGCCGGGAGCAGCACCGTTGGAAGTCAGAAATACAAAGTTCTTGAATGCATTTCCGGTTTTCAGGATTTCTTCAAACTCCGAAGGGGTAACTTTCTTTTCGCTCATAATGAACCAAAAATAAAAGGCACTTTTTAAAAAGAATCAGTCCATCAGCCATTCTTTTAAACAATATAACATGGAAAATCTGACTGCTCCGGGAAAAGAATTCAACGGCATCTTTCATTTGATAATCGCGATACTTCTCTCTGCAATTCAGTCACTTTCATCAAAAAGCATAAATAATTTGCAGGTTGTAAGCGTTTTTTTTTATATTTTTGCATCTTCAAACTCAAGGTAGAATTTGCACATGATTAAAAAGCCCAAAGTCCTGTTCATTTCGCAGGAGATAGCTCCTTATTTGGAAGACTCATCAATCAGTAAAATCGGACGTCACCTGCCACAGGGCACTCAGGAAAGAGGAAAAGAAATACGGACATTTATGCCACGTTTTGGTGTGGTAAATGAAAGAAGAAACCAGTTACATGAAGTAATCCGTTTATCAGGAATGAATCTGATAATTGACGATAGCGACCATCCTTTGATTATCAAGGTGGCAAGCATTCAGGCTGCCCGTATGCAGGTTTACTTTATAGATAATGAAGAATATTTTCAGCGTAAACACACCATTCGGGATGCCGATAATAAGTTCTTCAAAGACAATGACGACCGTACTATATTTTTCTGCCGCGGAGTTCTTGAAACGGTAAAAAAATTAGGATGGGCACCTGATATCATTCATTGCCACGGCTGGATGTCGAGCCTGATTCCATTATTCGTAAAAACTGCTTATCGCGAAGATCCTATCTTTAAAAATGCAAGAGTAGTTTATTCTGTATATGATGATGAGTTTACTGAACCATTTGCAGAAAACTATTCTAAAAAGTTGATGATGGACGGTATTTCCAATGCAGATATAAAGGACTTAAAGAATCCATGCTTTGACAGCATCACCATTGCTGCCATCAATAAAGCGGATGCCATCATAAAAGGAGCAGAAAAGTTGAGCACTAAGGTAGAAAATCATATCAAAAAATCAGGTAAAATGGTGCTTCCATACCAACCTGACGAATCTTACGTTGAGGCTTACAATAATTTTTATGATGAAATTATGGAAGAAATTCCTGTAGAAGCCTGATGGCTGTTATTATTAAACACAACAGTAAAACATTTCAGAAACCACCACATAATTGATGGCAAAGAGTAAACTCTGGTTGGCTGCCCTGACGCTGATCGTTCTTGCAGGTTGTTCCAAACCTGATACCGTAGGATTAAATTTATTACCCGGTGATGATGCTATAAATGTTGATTTTTTTGATACGCTCACACTGCATACTTCCTATATGCTGGAAGACAGTGTCCGTTCAGATGCAAAACTTTTATACGACTTGCAGCTATCCAATCATAATTTTATGATTGGCTCCTATGTTGACCCGATTTTCGGAGCTACCTCTGCAGAGTTGTTTACACAGCTGAAACCCACCGCTACTTTTACAAAAGACAACCGTACTTATGACTCATTATTTCTGAATCTGGCATATATTTCGAACTATGGCGATACTTCTGTTGATCAGACTTTTGAAGTGTATGAACTTACAGAGGCCATGTATGATACTGCTTCATATTATACATTCAGCAGTTTGACTTATGGTGATAAAGTAGGAGAAATAACATTCAATGTAAAAAACATCAGGGACAGTATCCCTACATCTGATTCTACTAAAATAGCTCCGAGAATGCGCATCCGGCTGAGTGATGTGCTAGGTCAGAAAATTTTTGACGAAGCCGGAACCTATCTCAATGATGTAAATAATTTTAAAAATCAGGTAAAGGGATTTTGTATTAAGCCTGCTGCATCTTCAACTGGAAGCATTATCACTTTTGATGCAAAAACTACTGCCACATCAATGGTGTTTTATTATTCCGACCCAAATACACCGGGAACTGACTCACTGCCATTTTATATATATAGCTCGGATGGAAGTATTGCTCGCTTCAGTCATTTTGTACATGATTATTCTGCCTTTGACTTCAACAATCCTGTTGCTGATAAGGCATATATTCAGACAATGGGTGGTATAAAAACCAAAATAGAAACGCCATTTATTGAAAACCTGAAAAGTTTAGGCCCCATAGCTATAAATAAAGCTGAGCTTATTATTAATATCGAACCCGGTACTGCAACTTCTTTGCTACCTGCCAATGATGAATTGAATTTATACGCTATTGACTCAGCCGGTGACATTCAGACCATGCCGGATTTGACACGTTCATCAACTCTGTTTGGCGGTTCACTGAATAATAGTCAGTACAGGTTTAATATTGCACAATATTTGCAACAGATTTTATTCGAAAAACGTAAAAACTACGGAATGTTTCTAAGAATCAGAATACCTGTTGCATATCAAACACCCAACAGGGTGGTATTGGTGGGTGGTGACCCTTCATTACCTCTCCGTATGAAATTACAGATTACTTATACAAAATTAAAACCGTAAAAATATGTGTGGAATTGTTGCCTATATAGGACAACGTCAGGCTTATCCCGTTGTTATAAAAGGATTACAACGTTTGGAATACAGAGGTTACGACAGTGCAGGTGTTGCCTTACTGAATGGTGAGTTAAGCGTTTATAAAAAAGCAGGTAAGGTTGCTGACCTGGCTGCTTATGTTTCAGACAAAAACCTTACAGGAACTGTAGGTATGGGACATACGCGTTGGGCTACTCACGGAGAACCTAATGACAGAAATGCCCATCCTCATTATTCTGAATCAGAAGAACTGGCTATAATACATAATGGGATTATAGAAAACTATGCTACCATTAAACAGGAGCTGATTAATTCTGGACACACTTTTAAAAGTGATACTGATACTGAAGTCTTGATTCATCTGATTGAAGAAGTAAAAAATAAAACGCATGTGCCAACAGAAGAGGCGGTGCGGTTGGCATTAAGTGAGGTGATAGGTGCATACGCAATTGTGATATTGTCTAAAAAGGAACCTGAAAAAGTTATAGCTGCCAGAAAAGGAAGCCCTATTGTAATTGGCGTAGGAAAAGACGAATATTTTATTGCTTCAGATGCTACTCCTATTGTGGAATATACCAAGAATGTAGTTTACCTCAATGATAACGAAGTAGCTACCATCAATAATGGAGAGTTAACCGTAAGGACTATTGACAATGAGATGAAAGTTCCGTTCGTTCAGGAACTCGAATTAAAGCTTGAAGCCATTGAAAAAGGTGGTTACGACCATTTCATGATTAAAGAAATTTATGAGCAACCTCGTTCTATCTGGGATAGTATGCGTGGTCGCATTGATGCTCAGAATGGTCGTTTGCGTTTGGGTGGTATCAATGAGTTTGAGAAAAAACTTACCAATGCCAAAAGAATAATTGTTGTAGCCTGTGGTACTTCATGGCATGCAGGTTTGGTTGCCGAATATCTTATTGAAGATTTGGCACGTATTCCCGTAGAAGTAGAATATGCTTCAGAATTCCGCTATCGCAATCCTATTATTTCCGAAGAAGATGTGGTTATTGCAATTTCGCAAAGTGGAGAAACTGCCGATACCCTTGCCGCCATTGAGATGGCCAAAGAAAGAGGCGCAACTATTTTTGGAGTATGTAATGTGGTTGGTTCATCCATACCGCGTGCTACACATGCAGGTTCATATACACATGCAGGTCCCGAAATTGGTGTAGCATCAACCAAAGCATTTACTGCTCAGGTAACTGTTCTCACACTGATGGCATTGCAAATAGCTCATAAAAAGGGAACAATTACACAATCACGTTTCCGCTCCCTGTTGCACGAATTGGAAAATATTCCTGCAAAGGTTGAAATTGCACTTAAGTCAAATGATAAAGTAAAAGAAATTGCAGCGCGATTCAAAGATGCACGCAACTTCCTTTATCTGGGCAGAGGTTATGGTTTCCCTGTAGCTCTTGAAGGGGCTTTGAAACTGAAAGAGATTTCATACATTCATGCAGAAGGTTATCCTGCTGCCGAGATGAAGCACGGACCAATTGCATTAATTGATGAGGAAATGCCTGTTGTGGTTATTGCCACAAAAAATGCTTCCTACGAAAAAGTGGTATCCAATATTCAGGAGGTAAAGGCACGTAAAGGAAAAATCATTGCCATCGTTACCGAAGGCGATACTGTTGTGAAGAAAATGGCTGATTATACCATCGAAATTCCGGAGACGGATGACATTCTTGTTCCGCTGGTAAGTGTAATTCCATTGCAATTACTCAGCTATCATATTGCAGTGATGCGTGGATGCAATGTAGATCAGCCACGAAATCTGGCAAAAAGCGTTACAGTAGAATAATTATTAATCCAAATAAAACGAGAGAGGCTGACCATCCGGTCAGCCTCTCTCGTTTTATTTATGTGATGTATTTTAACTCCACATTTTAATTCATGTATTTTGCTTCAAGCTGGTCGTATCGCTTCTGCAAATCATCTGTAATAGCTTTTTGATTATCTATTTTTGATAACCTCAGCAACTCCTGAAATACTGCCATCCCCTGGTTGGTTTCGCGCTCAACACCTTTGGCATATGATGTACCTTTCAAAGAGAGATAATAATTCAAATCATTCTCATAAATATCGGCTAATCGTTTTACAATAGCATTGCCTTTTTCAATATCGGCTTTATCAGGCGCTGATTTTTCAACATCACCTGCGAGAGCAACACCATTTTCGTTGTATTGAGCTCCTCTGTAATATAATTCGGCAATACGCAACATCATCAGATTGTATGGAACGGTTTTGTCAGGCATTACTTCCGTACATTTATCCAGTACTTTCATAGCAGAATCACGTTTTCCTTCCTGCAAAAGTGTTTCGCTTAATCGTGCAAAATTATTTCTGAAGTTCATAGTCATGTTCAGATTATTCTGATCAAGATATACGCGGGGATCACTCATGTTACCCCATAAAAATTTGTTCATCATGTTGTCGTACATCCTGGTGGAAGCAACACCGCCTGTCTGACCTGATGGGTCAGCGTTAGCTTTAATAGGAACAAAGCGATAAGCCAATCCTTCTATCTGGAAATAATTTTCAAGGTTCATGTATGAATCATTCCCAACGGTGACTGCAAAATAAATGGGTCTTGTCCAGTCGTTATGAGCAATGAGGTCAAGAATCATCAAATCAGCTTTCAGCAAATAAGTTTTATCAAGTTCAAACTCTATGTAATCAACAATGCGTGAAGTGTCTTTAGGCTCCACCACATGATTACGAATCACAGCTTCTTTGTCAACCTTAATTCTGAATTTTTTTGTTGGCAGATAATTAAACTCATCACCACCTTCACTACGCACTTTAGCTTCGGGGTTGTCACTTCCGATAAATTCAATGATATCTTTCAAATCACTGTATCCCTGAATTTTTCTGTCATAAAACGGAATATAATCACGTGTTCCCTGAATATATTGTTTTGTTTTCAGTGAGAAAGGAACAGGGTCTGATTGATATGCTTTACGTTTTATCTGATCAATATACCAATCGGTATTCAAAAGACTAAGATTAATAATGCGAACATCAGTGCGCACACCTTCCACATCCTGAATGTACCACAGTGGGAATGTATCATTATCGCCATTGGTAAAAATTATTGCATTGGGTGCACAGGAATTCAGATAGTCATAAGCAAAATCACGTGAAGTATAGCGATAAGAACGGTTGTGATCATCCCATCCTTCTTTGCCCATTACTCCCGGCACTATCAGGCAAACCAATCCGGCAATCATTGCTGCAGTAGCTGCAGGCATTCGCTTTTTCAGCACATCCGTTAGCGCAACAACTCCTATACCTATCCAAATACAAAATGCATAAAACGATCCTGCATAAGCATAATCCCGTTCACGAGGCTGATAAGGCGTCTGATTCAGATATACAACAATAGCTATACCGGTCATCACAAACAACAACATAACGATGTTGGCATTATTTACATCTTTCTTATAATGATAAAACAATCCAACAAGTCCAAGAATCAGAGGCAGAAAATAAAATGTATTTCTTGCCTTGTTGTTTTTCATACTATCGGGTATCTTACTCTGTGGACCAAGAAACATGCTGTCTATAAAATTAATTCCGCTCAGCCAGTTTCCTTTCAATATGCTTCCATGTCCCTGAACATCGTTTTGTCTTCCTACAAAGTTCCACATAAAATACCGCCAGAACATAAAGTTCATCTGATAAGAAAAGAAATATTTCAGGTTGTTTCCAAAGTTAGGTTTTTGTTCTCCCTTTATGCCCGACCATTCTTTATATGCAGAAATATGATTGGGTTCGCGGCTGTACATACGTGGAAAAATGGTACATCGTGCAGGATCATATTCCGGAATAATTTTGGCACCTGTTGCCACATATTTTCCATTAAGGTCTGTGTAGCTCATGGCTCCTTCTTTTTGCCCAACTACTTTTGCATCATAATACTGCCCATAACCTAAAGGTCTGTCACCATACTGCTCACGGTTCAGATAACCTAAGAGACCAAAAGCATTTTCAGGATTGTTTTCGTCCATAGGAGGGTTGGCCATTGAGCGAACAACAATTTGTGCATACGATGTATATCCCAACAACAAGAATGCAGCACTCAGCAAAATAGTGTTGAGTAAAGGTTTATGATTTTTCTGAGAGTAATAAATACCAAATGCTATTAAAGCAAGAATGATTAAAGAGTAAATTGCGAAACCAGTCCATATTTTCATACCTGATTCGTTTGCCATTAAATCCATCTGAGCACCAATACTTACAAACCATGCAATAATACCATACTGCACCACAAGCAGAATAATCAATGAAATGCCTAATGCTTTAGCAACACCGGCCCATGAGAATGGATATTTGCGGAAATAATAGATGAGAGCAAGAGCAGGAATACACAACAGGTTAAGTAAGTGTACACCTATAGAAAGACCCATCAGATAAGCAATAAGAATAATCCATCGGATGGCGTGTTTCTCATCGGCCACCTGATCCCATTTAAAAGCAGCCCACACAACGATACAGGTAAAAAACTGCGATGTTGCATATACCTCACCTTCAACAGCCGAAAACCAGAATGAATCTGTAAAAGTAAATGCCAACGCACCTACCACTCCTGCAGCCATCACGGTGATAATCTGACTCAGATCGGCTTCGTTATTTTTTATTACAAGTTTGCGGGCAATAGCTGTTATGGTCCAGAAGGTAAACAACACTGCCAATGCACTTGCTATAGCACTGAACGAATTCACCATAATGGGAACCATCTGCAGGTTGTCGCCTGCAAAAAGTGTCATGATGCGCGACATCATCAAAAATAATGGTGCTCCGGGAGGGTGACCTATCTGAAGTTTATAAGCAGCAGCAATAAACTCACCACAGTCCCAAAAACTTCCAGTCATTTCTATGGTAGATAAAAACACCCAGGCAGCAAAACCAAACACAGCCCAGCCGGTAATGTTATTAATTTTTCTATACTTGTTCATGTAGTATGAATAGTGGTTATGAGCGTGCGAATTTAGCAAAATTATATCCTGCTGATTTCAACTTCTTTATTTCATTTATTAAAAGAAAGGATTCCTGAATTTGATTTTACCCAATCCTTTCAATAAAACGAGGATTTTTGTTGAGTTACACCAGCTACTGATAAGGGAATTTTGAAATGTTAAGAAATTATGAGTATGCAATGCCAAAGCACCGAATTATGATTCATAATGGCAGCATTAAATCAATTTTACTTAATTTCATTACTTTTGGCATCTTATTAAAAAACAGACTGTTTTTAGCTTTTATTTATGAAGATAATAATCCCCATGGCAGGTATGGGCAAACGTATGCGCCCACACACTTTAACTGTTCCAAAACCATTAATTCCCGTAGCCGGAAAACCTATAGTGCAGCATCTGATGGAAGATATCATTGCCGTATGTCCTGAGAAAGTTGACGAAATAGCTTTTGTGGTAGGACGTTTTGGTGCAGAAGTGGAAAAAACACTCGTAGATATTGCAGCTTCGCTGGGAGCCAAAGGAACCATCCATTATCAGGATGAACCATTGGGAACAGCTCATGCCATTTTGTGTGCATCATCAGCATTAAAAGGAAAAGTAATCCTTGCCTTTGCTGATACCTTGTTTCGAAGTGACGTAAACATTGATCCTGACAGTGACGGAACTATTTGGGTAAAACAGATTGAAGATCCAAGACAGTTTGGTGTTGTTAAGGTGAACGATGCCAATATAATTACTGACTTTGTAGAAAAACCTTCAACCTTTGTATCCGATTTGGCAATCATAGGAATTTATTATTTTAAAGACGGAGAGAATCTGAAATCAGAATTGCAATATCTGATTGATAACAACATCAAGGACAAAGGAGAATTTCAGCTGACCAATGCCATGGAGAATATGAAAAACAAAGGCAAAAAGTTAGTACCCGGAAAAGTAATAGAGTGGCTCGATTGCGGAAATAAAGATGCAACAGTTTATACCAATGGAAGAATGCTGGATATAAAATATCCTGAAAATTATATTGCACCTACAGCTAAAATTACATCATCTGTAATTCAAAAGCCATGCTTTATTGCTGATGGTGTTCAAATCAGCAACAGCGTGATTGGTCCGGGAGTAAGTATTGGAAAAAATTCGCAGATAAATAATACTATTATCAGCTCAAGTATTGTACAGTCAAATACTGTTGTGAATACAGCTGTTGTTACAAATTCAATGATTGGCAATTATTGCCGTTACAGCGGTCAGGCAGATGATCTGAGCATGGGAGATTACAGTACACAGGAATAATTAAATCAGAAGAAGGTTTATGCGTAAAGAATTAAAAGGAATTGTTATTGTTTTATTGGCAGTGCTTTTTATTGCAGCCTGCAAATCCGGTGAAAAAAGCATAACCTCTTCAAATACAAAATCCAGCCGGCTTACCGAAGAACAAAGTACTAAGCTGATGTACTTTTTTGTGAATGCCAATAAGGAAAAAATTTTAGGAAATGACAGTCGTGCAATGGAACTTTTTTCTGAATGTCTGAAAATAGATCCGCGCAATGATGCTTCTTTATATGAGATTTCGCAGTTGTATGCCAACAACAAGAAATATTCTGAAGCCATTAATTTTGCTTTACGTGCATCAGAGATTAATCCAAACAATGAATGGTACAAACTTTTGCTTGGAGAATTATATCAGAGAACTGGTCGGTATGATGATGCAGCTTCAATTTATGAAAAGCTTACAGCTCAATACCCTAACCGTATAGATTATCAATACCAGTGGGCCGAAGTGCTGATATATGCAAATAAGCTGAATGATGCTATAAAAGTGTATGATAAAATCGAAACAGTTATTGGTTTGGATAAAGAAATTACACTTCGTAAAGAGCAGATTTACCTTAAGCAAAACAAAGTGGATAAAGCTGCACAGGAACTGGAAAATTATCTGGCGAAAAATCCTGACAGTATGGATATTTATTCCATGCTCTATGAAGTATATTCAGTAAATAATATGCCGGATAAAGCCTTGGCAGTTATTGAAAGGATGAAGGCCGTTAATCCGAATGAACCGCGTATCAATTTAAATCTGTCCGACTATTACAGAAATGCCGGTGATAAAGAAAAATCATTTGAATATCTTAAAAAAGCTTTTGCCAACCGCGATCTCGATACAGATATAAAAGTCAAAATCATTTCGTCCTATATTCCATTGTTGCAACGCGACAGTACGATGATGACGCAATGCCTGGAATTGTGCAAAACACTTGCTGACACACATCCTGACGAAGCACGTGCTCAGGCTATTTATGGCGACTTGCTTACCATGAATAAAGAGTACGAAAAATCAGCTGATTACTACAGAAACTCCCTCAGCCTTGAAAAAAATAATCTCAACGTATGGCAGCAATATATCATCAACTTATCGGAGTTGAAACAATATAGCCTGATGGACTCTGCCAGCACCGAAGCTATTACATATTTTCCTAATGAATCTTCGCTTTATCTGTTAAATGGTATTGCAAAATCGCAATTGGATAAAAACGCTGAAGCCATCGAAATTTTAAATCAGGGTATCAAACTGGTGGTGGACAACGATGCACAACTGGTGCAGTTTTACAGCAACCTGGGCGACAACTATAATAAAATAAAAAAATACGAAGACTCGGATAAAGCATTCGACAAAGCACTGGAACTTGACCCTAAAGATGCTTATGTGCTCAATAACTACGCGTATTATCTGTCACTGCGAAAAGATCAGTTGGAGAAAGCAGAGAAAATGTCGAAAACAAGTAATGACCTGCAACCTAACCAGTCGTCATTTTTAGATACGTATGGATGGATTTTGTATCAGGAGAAAAAATATGATGATGCATTGATATGGCTCGAAAAAGCTTTGGAAAATGGTGGCAACAGCAGCGGTACCATCTTAGAACACTATGGAGATGTTTTGTTTCAGAAGGGAAATACCGATAAGGCAATGGAGTACTGGCAGAAAGCAAAAAAAGCCGGTGATGCTTCTGATATGCTTGATAAAAAAATAAAAGACCGCAAACTGTATGAATAAAAGGCTGCGACTATTTTTTTTAGTTGGAGGCCTTCTGATTATTTTCTCTTGTAAAACAACTCGTAAGGCGGAGAAGCCTATTGTGATAAAGCATGGAAAAAGTCTTGAAGAAATAGGTGCGGACATGCTCCTCAAGAATATTCATGACAGTGCTTTTTATGGCAAGTGGATTAGTGCAAAGGCTTCTGTAAACGCAACTATTGACAACGATAAGAATTCATTCAATATAAATATGAGGATGTGCCGCGACAGTGCCATCTGGGTTTCAGTTTCGCCATTACTTGGCATTGAAGCAGTAAGAGTTTTGCTTACACCTGATACAGTTCGTTTTCTTGACCGTATCAACCACGAGTATAAAGTTTCAGGTTATAAACTCATCAACGATTTGTTGAATTCCGGAAATCTTGATTTTGAAATTATACAAGGTGTGCTCACCGGAAATTTGTTTGCTTACAAAAAGAATAAATTCAACTCTGTTTATCTCGAAGAACAGTCTTACATTTTAAGTACACTGAGCAAACGAAAACTCAAACGCTCGCTCGAAGAGAAAGACCCAAGCAAACCTGTGATACAGGATTTTTATGTGGACGGTAACACTTTCAGAATAACGAAACTTGCAATTGATGACCAGCGCATTCAAAAATCGCTGCTCACCGAATATTCCGGCTTCAAAGAAACTCCTGAAGGATATTTCCCTTACAAATCTGTTACGCATCTTAAAGCTGAAAAAGATATCACCATAGAGATAGATTACTTCAAAGTGTCTGTTGGTGAAATTCTTGAATTTCCATTCAGCATACCTAAAAACTACAAAGAATCAAGATAGAAGTCGTGCATAAAACTGTCGAAAAGTAATTCGGAAGGGAATATAGCCTCTGTATGACGGTTTTACTTTTGCATGAATGCGATTCAGGTTACACCATATTGTTGCTTTGCTTTTTATTATTGGAGGAGTATTCACTCTTCAGGCCATATTTGCCCAGCAGTCTAAACGTGACCTTGAAAAAAAACGAGAGAAATTACTGAAAGAAATTGCTGAAACCAACCGTCAGCTTAAGCAAACTGAGAAGAATAAAAATGCAACACAGGCGCAGTTAGATATGCTTCGCAAAAAAATTAATCTGCGTAACGACCTTATCAACTCCATTAATACAGAGATACGTTCACTGAACGGTGAAATAAGCCGTACCGACAAAAGCATTGATTCACTGGAGAGTCAGCTAAAACAACTTCGTTCCGACTATGAGAATATGATTTTGTTTGCTCAACGCAACAGTAATAAATATCAAACGATGATGTTTGTTTTTGCTGCTGACGATTTCAATCAGGCGTATAAAAGATTGAAGTATCTGCAGCAGCTTACTGAAAACAGGAGGAATCAGGCAGAGATGATTACTGCAACCCAAACAGAATTGTCGGGGAAGAAGAAAGATCTTGAACAGAAAAAAACAGAAAAAACAGGTTTGAAAATATCGCAGGAAAGTCAGAAAAAAGAGCTGGTAACTGAAAAAGAGAAGCACGATAAACTGATGGCTAACCTTCAGGTGAGTGAGAAAGCATTGCGCAAAAGGTTAGATGAAAAAATGAAGGCAAAGAAACGCCTCGAAAACAGTATAGCTGCATTGGTAAGAAAAGAGATAGAAGCAGCCAAAAAGAAAGCGGTGAAAGCAGGGAAGAAAAATGTTACTTCTGAAAATGTATTTACACTCACTCCTGAAGCACAAAAACTAAGTAACAGTTTTGCTTCCAACAAAGGTCATTTGCCCTGGCCGGTAGAGAAGGGAACGATTTCCGAAACTTTTGGAGAACATCAGCATCCGCAATTGAAAAATGTAACCACCAAGAATGATGGTATTGATATTCGAACTTCAAAAGGAGGTACGGTGCGCAGTATTTTCAATGGTGAAGTCACAGGTACGGTTCATTTGCCAACAGGCTCAGCAGTTATTGTTCGACATGGGGAATATTTTTCTGTCTATTCAAATCTGGATGATGTATATGTGAAAAAAGGTGATAAAGTAACCACCAAACAGAATATAGGTACCGTCAAAACTGATTCAGAAACCAATAATGCTGACCTTAACCTACAGATTTGGAAAGGGTTTACCAAAATGAATCCTGCCTCCTGGCTGGCTCAAAAATAATTCATTGAAAATTTGTCTGAATATTAAAAACATTCTATATTTGTAGCATATTTTAAAGACAATGAATTCCGTTATTTGTTTGCTGCTGTGGAGTTTGGGTGGATCAGAAATTCTTCTGATTGTATTGGTGTTATTGCTTTTCTTCGGAGGCAAAAAACTACCTGAACTGGCAAGAGGCCTTGGAAAAGGAATAAAAGAATTTAAAGATGCATCATCCGGCATCGAAAAAGAGGATGAGAAAAAAGAAAATAAATAATCCCGTAAAGATAGTTTTCATGGCTTCGGGACGTTTGCGCAAGCAGCGTCCCGTTTTTCTTTTTATCCTCTGTCATATATCCTGAAGCATTATCAGTATTTTTTTCTTTCCTTTACATAGCTTTACTTCCTGAAAATATATTTATGTCAAGAAATTTCCTTTTCAATCTAATCTTCTCATTATTGTTTTCGGCATGCAGCAACACTGATAATGTTCCTTCGGTGGGGTTTTTGGATGTTGCCGAAGATGCTACACTTGCCAAAGCACGTAAGGGATTTTTTGATGCCCTGCAGCAACAGGGCTTTTCCGAACAGCAAAAATCGTTACGTATATACGAAGCCAATGCACAGGGTGATATTGCCATGCTCAACCAGTCATGCGACTATCTGATAGCAAAAAATCCTGATGTGATTGCTGCCAACGCAACTTTGTCAACCATTACTGCAGTAAAGCGAACCAAAACCATACCTGTATGCATGATGGTAGCGCCAAGTCCTGAGTTGGCAGGATTGAAAAGTGAAAGAGGAATGGCACCCTCAAATCTCTTCGGAGTATATGAAACCCTCAGTTACATTGATACTTCTGTGGCTATCATACAACAGTTTTTTCCGCAGGCTAAAATCATTGGTACCATTTACAATTCCAGCGAACCACAGTCGGCAAATGCACTCAACCGGTTGCAGTTGGCAGCACAGCGATTAGGCTTGTCCATAATTCCTATGCCGGTAACAACATCGTCAGAAACTCAACTGGTGGCTCAGGCATTAGTGGCTAAGAAGCCTGATGTTTTTTTTGCATTGCCCGACAATGTGATTTTTGCTTCCTTTGAAACTATTGCCAAAGTATGCAATGATGCACATATCCCTGTTTTTACTTCAGAAGCAGGTTTGGTGAGCAGAGGAGCAATAGCATCTTACGGAGCCGATTTTTATCAATGGGGTTTTCAGGCAGGATTGCAGGCAGCATCCTATCTTAAATCCGGAAGGAAAACGATTCCTCATCCCGAAGAAGTGAAGACTCGTAACTTCGTTTATAATCCGAAAGCTGCAGAACAATATCATCTTATTTTTCCTGATAAATTTAAAAAAGCAGACGAATAAAAAATGGATGCACTCTTTGCTGCCATCACGCAGGGACTTGCTTATGCCGCACTGGCACTGGGAATTTTTCTCACGCTTAAAATTTTTAATATTCCCGATATCACCACCGATGGAAGCTATACGCTGGGAGGTGCCATCACGGCTGTTGCACTGTCGGCACATGTGCCGGTGGTGTGGGTGTTTCCAATGGCTTTTGCAGGAGGTGCACTGGCAGGTGTTGCCACAGGAGTCATTCATACACGACTGAACATTAATCCGCTGCTTGCAGGAATACTGGTAATGATTGCTCTTTACTCCGTTAATTTATTTATTATGGGGCGCTCCAATATCCCACTCACTGATTTATCTTCTTTTTTCAGCGATTCGTCTGTCACAAATTTTATAAAAGCTTTTGCCTTTGCACTCATACTTATTCTGTTAATTACACTGCTTCTTAAGACTGATTTCGGAATTGCCATGCGAGCATCAGGCAACAGTGAGAGTATGGTACTTGCCATGGGAGTGAATATTGAAAAAATGAAAATCACAGGGCTTGCATTAGCCAATGCACTTACTGCATTAAGCGGAAGTCTGATGGTGCAGTATCAGGGTTTTGCCGATATCAATATGGGAGTGGGCATTGTTATATCAGGACTTGCTGCTGTAATATTGGGCGAATCGTTCATCAGACTTGCAAAAAAATCTTCGCTGTTACTGAACATTGTAATGGCTGTGGCAGGGTCAGTAATATTCAGAGTGTTGCTGGCACTTGCACTGCTTGCAGGATTACCGCCTCAGGCGCTCAAACTGGTTACAGCACTGATTGTACTGAGTATAATTGCTGTTCTTAAAATTTCTTTTCGCGAAAGAACATGATAAAGATTGAAGGGTTAACCAAAATATTTAACAGCAACGGTCATGACATTGTCGCAGTTGATAATATTGATTTAACCATACAACCTGCGGAGTTTGTAATAATTCTGGGCACAAACGGATCAGGAAAATCAACACTGCTAAATCTGCTGGCAGGATCGCATGCGCCAACAGCAGGCAGCATTTTTTTTGATCAAAAAGAAATTACTTCGCTCAAGGAATATCAGCGCAGCGCATTCATAGCACGGCTGTTTCAGAATCCGCTTGCCGGAACAGCTTCCGAGTTAAGTATCATTGATAATTTCAGATTAGCCGCTTTGCGTTCCAAATCGAGAAAGCTGATATTGGGTAACACCAAATCTTTTGAAGAAAAAGTTAAACACAAAGTATCGTTGTTGCAACTTGGTCTGGAAGAAAAATTGCATCAGCCTATAGGCTCGCTGTCGGGAGGGCAACGACAGGCACTCACCTTGCTGATGGCAACCATGGACAACATGCAACTGCTACTGATGGACGAACCAACATCGGCATTGGACCCTAGAAGTGCTGAACGTGTAATGGAACTTGCAAGCCGGTTTATTGGGGAGCTTGGAATTTCAGCCATCATGGTAACACATAGCCTGAAAGAAGCACACCGCTACGGGAACAGAATCATTCAGATGGATCAGGGAAGAATTATAAAAAACTTCAACGAGTCCGAAAAAAGGCAAATAAGCCTTCAGCAAATGATAGAATGGTTTGCTTAATAAAATCTTTTTAAGACGATACTCATCGTTCTTACACGCTCGCAATCCATGAACGGTGGCATCGCAAGTGGAATTGTCGGAGCGATTGTGCTCTTTGTAGCCAATGCTGTGTGCAGGAAAGCTTCTGCACTTAAAATTTAACTATTAAACACTTAACTGATTAATGCATATCGTAATTCAGGAAGCTTAATAGTGTGTAACTCCACAACATCCTGTATCTTATTTGAATAAAGCATTCTTCCTTTGCTACTTTTTCATTAAATTTGCCACACTTTTATCATAATGGAAGCAAAAGCAGGAGATATTCTTAAAACTATTCAATCGCCTTCAGATTTAAGAAAACTTGCACCGGAAAAACTGCAGCAGGTTTCGGATGAACTAAGACAGTATATTATTGATGTCGTTTCGGTACATGGTGGTCATTTTGCCGCCAGTCTTGGTGTTGTAGAACTTACCGTTGCACTGCATTACGTGTTCAACACTCCTTACGATCAGCTTGTTTGGGATGTTGGTCATCAGGCTTACGGCCATAAAATTCTTACAGGAAGACGGGATGTTTTTCATACCAACAGAATCTACAACGGTATCAGCGGTTTTCCAAAACGCAGCGAAAGTGAGTACGATACTTTTGGTGTAGGTCATAGTTCCACTTCAATTTCAGCTGCATTGGGAATGAGTGTGGCCAGCCGCCTTAAGAATGATAAAAACAGACAACACATTGCAGTAATTGGTGATGGTGCCATGACGGCAGGACTTGCCTTTGAAGCATTGAATCACGGAGGTGTGGAAAATACCAATATGATTGTTGTGCTCAACGACAATTGCATGAGCATTGACCCCAACGTTGGTGCTTTGAAAGAATATTTAACAGGAATTACTACTTCACCAACCTACAACAAGGTGAAAGACGAAGTATGGAAAGCATTGGGTGTGGTAAGCAAGTTCGGACCTAATGCACAGGTAATCGCTCAGAAAATTGAAAACGCATTTAAATCTGTATTACTCAAACAAAGTAATTTGTTCGAGTCGCTGCGCTTCAGATATTTCGGGCCTATTGATGGGCATGATGTGGGAAATATGGTAAAAGTGCTTGAAGATTTAAAAAATATTCCGGGTCCTAAAATTTTGCATTGCCTTACCGTAAAAGGTAAAGGTTTTAAAAAAGCAGAGGAAGATCAGACTAAGTGGCATGCTCCCGGTTTGTTCGATAAAATTTCGGGTGAGATTTATAAACCTGCAAACGATAAACCACAGCCTCCGAAATATCAGGATGTGTTTGGACATACTATAGTGGAACTGGCAGAAAAAAATTCGAAAATAGTAGGTATCACTCCTGCCATGCCTTCGGGTTGCTCGCTGAACATTATGATGAAAGCAATGCCCGAAAGAGCATTTGATGTAGGTATAGCCGAGCAACATGCAGTTACTTTTAGTGCAGGTCTTGCCACACAGGGCATGATACCGTTTTGCAACATTTATTCTTCGTTTATGCAGCGTGGTTATGATCAGGTGATACATGATGTGGCATTGCAAAAACTAAATGTGGTTTTTTGTCTGGACAGAGGTGGTCTTGCAGGTGCAGACGGACCAACACATCATGGCGCATTTGACCTTGCTTATATGCGATGTATTCCCAACATGATTGTAAGTGCACCCATGAACGAAGAGGAATTGCGCAACCTGATGTACACTGCACAGCATGACAATATGGGACCATTCAGCATTCGCTATCCGAGAGGTAATGGTGTGATGACAGAGTGGCGTACTCCTTTTAAAGCTATTTCAGTAGGCACGGGACGTAAACTAAGAGGCGGAGAACATATTGCAATATTAACCATTGGTCATCCCGGAAATTTTGCAGTTGCAGCCTGTGATGAGCTGGCACATGAAAATATTTATCCTGCGCATTACGATTTACGTTTTGTAAAACCACTCGATCAGTTGTTGCTGCATGAGGTATTTGCCAACTACAAAAAAATAATCACTGTGGAAGATGGTTGCCTCATGGGTGGTATGGGAAGTGCTGTAGCCGAGTTTATGATAGATAATAATTACAGTGCAGAAATAATTCGTCTGGGAATTCCGGATAAATTTATTGAACATGGCGAGCAGAGTGAACTGTATAACGAATGTCATTTTGATAAAGCGGCCATTATGGATACGGTAAGAAAACTCAGCGCATACGTAAGTGAAAAATCACCTCAGAATATTAAAAAATAAAAAACCCGGCTCTCTGAACCGGGCTTTTGGGCATACACAATGAATAATTTTAATTACTCATCGACATTAGTTTCTGTAGCATTGCCGGGAACGGTTTTCACTTTTTCCCATTGACCGGTGCTCCAGTTATATTTTTCTATTTCATAACGCTCTACGCCTGTATCCCATTTATCGTATTTAGTCCAACGTAAGCGACTGCTCTCATTTTCCCATTTTGCTTTGAGTAAAATGGACGAACTGTTAGAGCTTAACTTACCTGCCATATCACAATCACTCACCACTTCTACTTTGTAGTAATAGTTTTGCTCATTGACATTAACATCATAATCATCGTAGCTGGTAACATTGGCTGATACTGTGGCTATGAATGAATAGAACGTGCCTGTGGTATCTGTACTTCTGTAAATGTTATACTCTTTCACTCTTTCGGGATGAACCTGCGGCTCTGACCATTCTGTAAGTACATATTGATTGTTGACAACAGTAGAACGTACAATGATGGCTTGCTGATCCTGTAAGCTGTAATCAGGACGTGCAGCAGCAGTATCACTCAGTGAAGTATAGAGTAATCCGCATAAGTCATACGCTTTAATTCGATAGCTGTAATCACCCGGGCATAACATCATGGTATCGAGATAACTTAATTGTGTTCCGGGTACGGTTGCAATTACTGCTGTGCTTCCGTTTGCAACTTCTGTTCTCGTAATTTCATAAGTTGATACAGGGCAACCACCATAAGGAGTCCAGTTAACGTTGATTGAAGTTCCAACTTTATGTGCACTTACGTTAATGGTAGTATGTGCTTTCAAAACATTTAATGGTAATGCCATTGAACAACGGTCAAGTGTTTGTAACTTGTAAGTGTAAGTGTTGGACAATGTATTCAATCCATTTTCTATATAAGAAGACTCAGGATTCATGGATGCATTCGTTGGATTATTGTCTGTATAAACATTTACATAATTACCGCTTGCATTATCCAGTCGCCATAATTTATAGGCACCAAGGTCAAGAGCAGAGCTGTTTTGCCATTTGATTTCAACCTGAGTATCTGACAACACACTTACGCTGTAAATAGGATCCTGTGGAGGAGGTAATGTGTCGTACACCTGTATGAAGTTATTTTTGATTTCAGTGTCGGAACAGCCATTGCTGTTGGTAACAGTTAATGAAACTGTATAGAATCCCGGACTCACCAAAGGAATACTTACGGATGGTGACGCTGTTGAGAATCCACCTACAGTCCACTGATATACCGGTGAAATTGTGTCGGACGAAAGATTGCTGAAGTCGAAAGTTGTTCCTGCACAACCTGCAGTTTGCGATGCACTGAAATTGGCTACCGGACTTAAATTAACCCGTACTGTTTTTGGCAGGTAGAACGTGTCTGTACATCCTGTAGAATTTATTGTAACCAGATAAGGCTGATAAATTCCAGGTTGTGTATAGGTGTATTGTGTCACAGCACCGGATGCGGTTTGCCCATTGCCGAAGTACCATACAACAGAATCACTGCTGGTAGAAGTAGAGGTAAACGTTACGGTAAACGGAGTACATCCTATAGTATCATTGGTAAATCCATTAGCTACAGGAGTAGATAATACATTCACACTGTGAGTTGCAGTATCACTGCATCCACCCGTGTTGGTAACAATGAGTGTTACGTTATAACTTCCTGAATTGACAAACTGCGCTGACGGATTTGAAAGTGTTGATGTGGAGCCATTATCAAAATTCCAGTTGTAGGTTGCATTCACTTCCTGTAAAGAAGTGTTGTTAAAATTAACCGACAGTGGTGCACAACCTGTAGTTGCCGATTGTGTAAATGACGCAATAGGTGTTTGATGAATGGTAATTGTTTGAGGCAGTACAAGTGTATCACTGCAACCTGCAGCATTGAATGCAATCAGCGTTACAGTATAATTTCCTGCAGTATTGTAAGTATGCGAAGGTGTTGCTGCTGATGAAGTAACTCCATCACCAAAGTTCCAAAGATAACCTGTAGCATTGGTTGAATTATTGACAAAGGTGCTGAGGTAAGGAGTACAACCAGTAGTATCTGCTGTGGAAGCTATGGCTACAGGAGTTGCATTTACCTGAACTGTCTGAGAAGTTGTATCCGTACAGCCTGAAGCATTGGTTACCTGAAGTTGTATGGTGTAAGTTCCTGCAGTATTATATGTCACATCAGGACTTGCATCTGTTGATGTAGAACCATTTCCGAAATCCCACAGATAAGATGCACCATTGGTATTTGCTGAAGTATTATTTAAGTGTACAGTAAGTGGTGTACATCCTGATGATACCGACTTGGTAAACGATGCAACCGGAGTTTGATTTACTTGTATCGTGTATGGGAAAATCAATGTGTCCAGACATCCTGCACCTGATGCAGCAATTAAGGTTACAGTATAATTTCCAGGTGTGGTATAAATATGACTTGGAGAAACAGTGGATGACGTAATACCATCACCAAAGTTCCAGCTGTAAGCCGTTGCATTTATTGAGTTGTTGGTAAACACTGCCGTCATCGGATTACATCCAACTGTATCAGTTGTTGATGCAATAGCTGTTGGCGACAAATTAACCTGTATATTTCTGATGGTGTCGTCCATACATCCGTTGCTGTTCATCACCTGCAACTGCACAGCATAATATCCTGAATCGGTGTAAATCGTTGATGGATTTTCTATTGGAGATGATGAACCATTTCCAAAATTCCAGTTATAAGAAGCACCATTGGTATTTGTTGAAGTGTTTGCGAAATTTACAGTAAGCGGTGTACATCCTGATTGGGAAGATGGACTGAATGATGCCAGTGGTGATTGCAATGCCTGTATTACATAAGGGAATACAAAAGTGTCTTTGCAACCGTTGGAGTTTGTAGCAATTAGTGTTACTGTGTAATTGCCCCCTGTAGTATAAGTATAGGAAGGTGTTGCAGCAGTAGAGGTTGCTCCATTACCAAAGTTCCACAAATAAGATGTTGCATTTAAAGAATTATTGCTGAACTGTACAGTGTGAGGTGTACAACCTAAAGTATCTGTTGTAGCAGCAGATGCTGTTGGAAGAGCATAAACAGTTATTGTTTGAGAAATACTATCAACACATCCCTGAGGACTTGTTACTGTTAACCATACAGTATAATTACCGGCAGTGGTATATGTTGTAGATGTATTAGAAGATGTTGAAGTTTGTCCGTTACCAAAATCCCAGAAAGCGGAAGCTCCTGTTGCATTGGAAGAAGTATTGGTAAAGTTAACTGTTAACGGAGCACATCCTGAAGTTTTTGATTTAGTAAACGATGCTGTCGGAGTCTGATTCACATGTACAGTTGCGGGTACGATAAATGTATCCTTACATCCATTGGAGTTGGTAGCAACCAATGTTGCAGTATAATTTCCTGCTACTGTATAAGTATGGGCAGGTACAGAATCCGTTGATGTTGATCCGTCACCAAAATTCCACAGATAAGAAACTGCATTTGTAGAATTGTTAGTAAAGTTCACAGTGTAAGGCGTACATCCTGAAGTATCGTTAGTTGCAGCTAAAGCAGTTGGTGATAAGTTGGCACGAACAGTGCGCACAGTATCATCAAAGCAACCATTATCATTGGTTACGAGTAAAGTCACATTGTAATAACCTGAGTCGGTGTAAACGGTAGAAGCATTAGGAGTTGTAGCAGTGTTACCGTTACCGAAGTTCCAGGAGTAAGTCGGATTACTCAGATTGCTCGATACACTTGCAAAGGTTACATTCAGTGGAGTACAACCTACAGTTGGAGTGAAATTAAACCTTGCACTTGGTGTCTGTTTAACATGAATGCTGTAAGGGAATGTAAATGTATCCTGACAACCGTTGGAATTGGTAGCAATCAGTGTTGCAGTAAAATTACCTGCACCATAGTAAGTATAAGTCGGATTTGCCTGAGTAGAAGTATTGCCGTTGCCAAAATTCCACAGATAAGAAACTGCATTTGTAGAATTGTTTGTAAAGTTCACAGTGTAAGGCGTACATCCTGAAGTATCGTTAGTTGCAGCTAAAGCAGTTGGTGATAAGTTGGCACGAACAGTGCGCACTGTATCATCAAAGCAACCATTGTCATTGGTAACAAGTAAGGTCACATTGTAATATCCTGAGTCGGTGTAAACGGTAGAGGCATTCGGAGTTGTAGCAGTGTTACCGTTACCGAAGTTCCAGGAGTAAGTCGGATTACTCAGATTGCTCGATACGCTTGCAAAGGTTACATTCAGTGGAGTACAACCTACAGTTGGAGTGAAGTTAAACCTTGCACTTGGTGTCTGTTTAACATGAATGCTGTAAGGGAATGTAAATGTATCCTTGCAACCGTTGGAATTGGTAGCAATCAGTGTTGCAGTAAAATTACCTGCACCATAATAAGTGTAAGTCGGATTTGCCTGAGTAGAAGTATTGCCGTTACCGAAATTCCACAGATAAGAAACAGCATTTGTAGAATTGTTAGTAAAGTTCACAGTGTAAGGCGTACATCCTGAAGTGTCGTTAGTTGCAGCCAAAGCAGTTGGTGATAAGTTGGCACGAACAGTGCGCACTGTATCATCAAAACAACCATTGTCATTGGTAACAAGTAAGGTTACATTGAAATATCCTGAATCTGCATAAACTGTAGAAGCATTAGTAGTTCCGGCAGTATTTCCATTACCAAAGTTCCATGAGTACACCGGATTGCTGGTATTGGTAGAAGTATTGGTGAATGAAACTGTAAGCGGTGTACAACCTGATGAAGGTGTGAAATTAAATCTTGCACGAGGTGTTTGTTTCACAATAACCGGGAAAGGTAACTGGAAAGTATCTTTACATCCTGATGCATTTGAAGTTATTAATGTTACAGTGAAACTTCCTACAGTGTTGTATGTGTGTGATGGACTTGCCTGAGTTGAAGTAGAGCCGTCACCAAAATTCCACAGATAAGAAGTAGCATTGGTTGACAGATTGGTGAAGTTTGATGTATAAGGGCTGCAACCTGCTGTATCCGCAGTTGAAAACAATGCAGTTGGAGATAAGTAACTTGTAATGGTTGTTGTAGCAGTATCGCTGCAACCGGCACCATTGGTTACAATTAATGAAACCGCAAATTGTCCTGAATCAGCATAGGTAACCTGTGGTGAAGCATCAACTGAAGTTGTACTATTACCAAAATTCCATAAATAAGTTGGATTATTTAAACTGGTTGAAGTATTATTGAACGATACTGTCAGAGGTGTACATCCTGATGAAGGAGTGTTGGTAAATTGTGCTACAGGAGTTTCTTTTACATTAATATTTGTAGGTAACCAGAAAGTATCGCTGCAACCATAACTGTTAGTAGCAACCAGATAAACCTGAAACAAACCTGGTGTAGCATAAGTATGAGTTGGCGCTGTAGTAGTATCTGTGTTTAATGTCCCTGAAGCAGGATCGCCAAAGTTCCACAAGTAGGAAGTAGCATTGGAGGAATTTTGAGTAAATGAAGCTGTGAATACATTACAGCCCACCGTATCCTGAGTAGAAGCATTTGCTGTTGGCACAGGATGAACCACAATGGGGTTGTTAAAAATGTAATGCGATGAACACCCAAGTGTGTCACTGGTAATGAGTGAAACTATATAACTTCCGGTTGAAGAATAGAGGTGTGTTGGATTTTGTAATGTTGAACTGTCACCGTCACCAAAATTCCACAGCCAGAATTGTGCATTTAGAGAGCTGTCTGTAAATTGTACAAGATTTCCAACGCAACTTTGTAAGCTTGTCAGGTTGAAGTAAGAAGATGTCCCGGGTACATGAAGATAGTTTACTTTTTTCATTGTATCGCGACAACTTCCATTAATTGCAATAAGCGTTACTGTGTAATCTCCGGGAATGTTATACACATGTGAAGGTGTGGCTGCAACTGAAGTTGTACTATCGCCAAAATCCCACAGATAAGAGGTTGCATTCGTAGATAAATTATTAAAGTTTACTAATGCAGGAGCACAAAATGCCACTGTAGGAGCATTAAAGTCTGCATGAGGACTTGATATGTTGACTGCATTCGGAACAACAATAGTGTCCTTACATCCTGATGAAAAGGTAGTAATCAATGTTACGGTATAAGAACTGTCGGCAGTGTAAGTATGGCACGGATTGCGTGTTGTCGAAGTGCTTCCATCACCAAAGTTCCATTGCCAAGAAACAGCGGTAGTATCACTTGAATCTGTAAAACAGATGGTGGCAGGAATACAACCTGCAGAAGAAGCAACGGTAAAGTGTGCTTGTTTGTATTTTATTCCTTCTAACTTCTTAGTGGCAGTACATCCATTTGTATCTCTCACCCAAAGTGAAATGCTGTCAGAAGCAGGAGGGGACAGATAAGTGTATGTTGGATTTTGAGTTGAGTCAGTAACCCCATTGAAAAAATTCCAACCCCATTGTACAGCAGGGGCAGGTCCTGTTAAATCGGTAAGTTGTATGGTAATAGGAAAACACTGACTGTTTTGGGTGAAACTGAAATTAGGCTTGGCAGCATAAATACTGATTAATGCCGGATAGGTTACAGAGCGAGAACATGCACCGTTTGTTGCAGTAAGAGTTATGGTATAATCCTTAGGAGTGGAAAATTTTCTTGAAGGATTGACAAGAGTAGAATAGCCTGTAGAAGATGTTGGGTCACCAAAATCCCATAAGTATGAAGTGGCACCGGTGGAGGTATTGGTGAAGTAAACAATTAGTTTATCACAACCTGAAGTTGGCCCGTTTACAACAAAAGATGGTTGCGGATTGGTAGTAACAATGGTATCCTGAAAAGTATAAGAACATCCATCACTTCCTGTGGCATTTAATGTAACTATAAAATTACCTGCTACATTATAAACGTAAGTGGGCGTTTGAGAAGTGGAAGTTCCTACACCATCACCAAAATCCCAACTGACATTAGACCATGACCCACCCGTGAGACCAAACGTAAACGGATCATCACTGCATCCCTCATCTTTATTTACAGTAATAGGATTACTTTGTCCTAAGGTAATAACTGTGCTAAGACTTGTCATACATCCCGAAGCCAGTTCAATATTTAATGTAACAGTATATGTTCCGGGTTGGGTATAAGTGTGAGATGGAAACTGAGTGGTGTCATGAGGTGTTCCATCACCGAAATCCCAATCCCAGTGTATCACACCTTGAGTGGTGTCACTAAAGTGTATAAGGTAAGGAGCACATGGAGTTGCCTGCACATAAGTAATCGGAGAAATTATCATTGGAAATATTTGCACATAAGCAATCGGATTGAAAACTTGTGTACAACCGGAACCATTATTGCCAGCCATAGTAGCAGTTAACGTTACGGTATAAACACCGGCTGAGTCAAACACAAAGGTAGGGTTTGCTTTGTTGCTGGTATCATTTGTTAACCATGGAACACCAAAATCCCAATGGAAGAAAGTAGCACCTAGTAATGGATTTGTAAAAGAAACAGAATAAGGTTGACAACCTTTAATTGTATCAGGTACAGTATAAACAACAGATGATGCAGCAACTGTTACGGCTGATTTTCTGACAGTATCAACACAACCATCAGCAGAAGTTACTATCAGCTGAACGTAATAATTTCCTTGTGCTGTATATGTATGTGTAGGATTTGGAAGAGTTGAAGTGTTGGCAGCACCTGAAGCAGGATCGCCAAAATCCCATAACCAACTTACGCCTCCAAGTGAACCACTTGAGTTAAAAGAAACAGGTAGAGGAGCACATCCTGACCGGGGAGTAGAATTGTATTTAGCTACAATATCATTTACTGTTATATAATTGAGTTTTTCCTCAATGGTTTCGCAACCATTGGCTGAATAAGCATGAAGTCTTACTGTGTATGTTCCAGCAGTTGTATATGTGGCAGTTGGTGATGCAAGAGTGGATGTGGTACCATTACCAAATTCCCATAAATAAGTAGTTGCTCCACTCGAAGCATTATTAAACTGAACCGTGAACGGACTACATCCTGTTCTTGGATTTGCATTAAAAGCAGCAACTGGAGGCTGATCAACAGTGATGATATTGTTTAAAGTTACACCACCATTGCAACCACTGGAGGTTGTGATGAATAACGAAACAGAATATGTTCCTGCTGAATTATAAGTATGCGTTGGACTTGCTGCGGTGGAAGTGTTGGCAGCACCTGAAGCAGGGTCACCAAAATTCCAGGAATAACTTGTAACACCTGTGATAGAAGGAGGAGTGAATTTAACAGTTAATGGTTCACATCCTGCACTTTTGTTCCAGGTAAATGTTGGTGTTAAAGCAGCTCCAATAGAAATAAGATTATTTACTACAGCAGTATCGCTGCAACCATTTGCATCTTCAACTATAAGGCTAACCGTAAAAGTTCCCTGCGCGCCATAAACGTGAGTGGGATTAGGAAGTGTTGAAGTGTTTGCAGCACCGGATGATGGCTGACCAAAATTCCATGAATAATTAGTTATACCGGTTGACGATGATGAAAACTGAAACACCTCGTTCTGATCACACGAACTGGATGGAGTTACTGAAAGCTGAGCATTCGGTTTATCATAAATTCGTATATAATTCAATTTGGTTTTTACGTTACTGCAACCGAAAGCTGAATATGCAACCAGCTTCACAGTATAAAACCCGGGTACTGAGTAAGTATGACTTGGGTTGGTTTGTGTGGACGAAAACCCATCACCAAAATCCCAAACACATGATGTGTAATCTACAGAGTTGTTGGTGAAGTTAACCGTTAGCGGGCTGCAACCCGATGTTACATTCGAACTGAAGTCTGCCGTAGGAAATGAAACCACAGTAATATATGCCGGCATACTCAGCGTATCTGATTTGCCTGAAACGGAATTATGTGCAATGAGTGTTACTGTGTATGATCCGGGACTCAGATATACGGTCTGAGGATTCGGTAAAGTGGAAGTATTTCCATTACCAAAATCCCAGAAAAAACTGGTTGCTTGAAGAGAAGTGTTCGAAAAGTGAACAGTCAGAGGAACACAGCCTTCTGTTGAATCTGCTGCAAACGATGCAGTAGGAATCTGCGCTTTCGACTGTAATGTGCTGCATAACACCAGGAGTGCTGCAACACAAAATGCTCGAAAATAGCTCTGACATTTTCCGGTCGTTGAGTTTTTCATTTTTTGTATGGTTAAATATTATTCAATGTGTAATGCCTGCCCTTTGTTTTTTATCTACTGTTTTCGCAGTTCATCCGACTTTTTGCCGGCTGCGTAATTTGAATTTGGATCATAACTCGAATCCATATTGATTACGGTGTTGGTAGCACTGTAATATTGTGAACCATCACGCGCAATTTTTTTAACACGATAAAAAGCATATCCGTTTGGAGGAGTTTGATCCATCCATGAATAAAATAATTCAACAGCTGTTCCTAATCCTTCTTTAATACCAACTGATTCATAAACTTTGCCATCTACTGATCGCTCTACAATATATAAGCAATCTGCAGCTTCGTTTTTAGCTGTCCAGTTAAGGAATACCTTTCCGGAGTTGTATATAGTAGTATAGTTGGCTATGGTCCCATTGGCACCTGCATCTGCCATCACAACAGGTTGTGTGGACACTGCCTGGCCAACTGCAGATCTGATACTAATCATCATCAGAAGAAAAATAATTGCCTGAACGAAGAACAGGAATTTAATAGCCGATCCTTTTATACCATCGCGGTTGTAATACCTGCGCGGTTTTGAATACATTGCAAAGCGATTTTGTCTGACCATTTTATAAAACTCCATTGAGTTCATGGTATCCATTGTTGTATCTTCCATATCGTTGTAATTTTTAATATGCATAATTTACGAGCCAATGCCTGCAGTGTTTGATGATTTTTTCAGATTTATTACATCACGTGTTGCAAACATTTGGTGTGATTTTTTGAGTTTTTTACGCAAGTGTTCTTATTTGGTTTCACACAGCTTAAAAAATTCTGTAACTCATTTAATCTGATATCCGTTTTTATAAAAAAACATGAATATTCTTACATATAAAACCGGGCCATTGGATTTAATTAAGTTCCTGACGGTGTGAATAATGTCACAAACTATGAAGTGGAAAACTAAAAATTTTAATAGAAAATAAAACCTTGCAACATTTTATGCGTAACAAGGAGAGATTTTATAATTAAACAGTCTTCAATCTATGGATATTTTACGCAAAACAATTAAGAAGCTGACAGAGGAAGAGTATCAGGCTTTGCTTGAACAGGTGTCAGGAAACAGAAAGAATAAACCTTTCATGGTGTTGGAAGCAAGCAGAAGTAATGATTTTGTTAGCGACAATGAAATGATGGAGAAACTGCAGGTTAATCCCAGTGCATATTACACTTTAAAATCACGACTCAATTCAAAAATTGCGGAAGTTCTTTCAAAGAAAGTAGAGAATCCTATTAGAGAACTTATGGAAGAAGTAGTAAGAGTACCGGCTACACTATATGCTACCAATCGCGAGTTTTCCATACGATCTTTAAAGGAATTAGAAAAGCGATTGAAGGAATATGATATGAGCAATGAATTGATTACTGTTTACAAAACGCTTGCTTTACTTCACCTGCATCACGAAGATTACGATCATTATATTAAATTATATAACCGCCATGTTGCATATTCTCTCGCTGTAACCAAAGCCGAACAGTTATTTGCACGATTTTTTCAGAAAATGGGATACTATCAGCTTACCATGGAAGATGCAATTCTTGATGATGCAATAAAAATTAAACGTGAACTATCCAACATTACGGACATGTACGATTCGCATCGCCTGTTTGTACTTTATAATATTGTGCGTGTTTATTATTTGTGCAATGTTCCTGAAAAGCAACAGGAGTTGAAATCGCTCGAGCTGGAAATGGAAACCGTGCTGAAGCGAATGAATGAAATATTTGAGTCTTATCCTTTGGATACATTTTATAGCAACATCAGACCGCTCACTAATATTCTGCAATATGAGTATTTCCAGAAAATAAAAAATCAGGTAAGGGCCAACAGTTATCTGGCAGGAACGGAAGATGTAATTATTGACTGGAGCGAGAAAAATGCTTTGCATTATTTCATCATTCAGTACCTCAACTCCCGTGTTGAGAAATTTTTGGAAGATGGCGAAATGCACAAATTGATGGACTTCAATAATAAAATTGAAAAAACATTTGAGCTAAACATCAATGAACCTTACCATTATATCTCTTTCAGAAAATACATCAGTATCTGCAAGTTTTACAACAAAGATTATCAGGGTGCTGCCCGCACTATTTATGATCTGAGAAATAATATTTCTTTAAAACAATTTACACATACCGATATTGAATGTAAGCTGTTTCAGGCATTATGTTATTGCATAATGGGTGAAGACGGACTGACACAACAGATTATTGCAAGTATCAAACGTCAGACAGCAGATGCGGATCAGGATTTTGAAGCAGCAGCAGTATTTATTAAAATATTGAAAACAGCGCTGAAGCCTTCCGATTTCCGTAAAAAGATTGCAAGAATTAATGATTTACTTGTTCATTTTAATGAAGTAAACAAAGGCTCACAACCATTATTGAAATTCCTGCGAATAGACGATGCTCTCATTCGCAAGATGACCAACCCCATCAAAGATTGATTTGAGATGATTATACAAAAAAGGGGAGTGATTTATCACTCCCCTTTTGTTTTACTTATTCACGAACTATTGAAATATTATTGTCATCAACGTTGTATAACATGGGTGTAACAAGAATTTTTGGATAACGCAATCGGATGCGCTTGGCTTCAGCTGATACAAAATCAATTTCATCTCCAATTTCATGCACCGGTTCGTAATGATAGAAATGTTCTTCAGCTTCAGCTCTGTCCCAACCGGCATTTTTCACCAGCCCATCAACGAAAATATTTCTTCTGTCCATCAGATTTACCATGCCACAATTATTATGGCCTATCAAAACTATTGAAGTGATTCCACCAACTGCAATAGCATAGCTTACCCTGAATTCGCTGTAGCGCAGATTGGCTCCTCCGGTTCGGATGATATAAGCAAAGTTATCAGGGATACGCAGATGCTTGCGGTGATCCATACACATACCTACCAATATTTGAGCTTGTGCGTATTTATCAAATGGAATGTTGAAGTTATGATACCTGAGCAACATTCCTGCCGGAGTCTTGCTTAATTCAGCAGGGATATCAGCCTCGCTGTTGATTGCTAAAAGTCGTTCCATAGTGAACAAATATATAACTTTACACATTCAACGACAGAAACTTTTATGAACATTGAGCAAATCCGAGAATATTGTTTGTCAAAGAAAGCTGTGACAGAGAGTTTTCCGTTTGATGAAGATACGCTGGTTTTTAAAGTAGCCGGAAAAATTTTTGCTTTGATTTCAATTTCTGAAAGACCTTTAAAATTGAATCTAAAGATGAATCCTGAAATAATAAACGAATGGAGAGAACAGTCTGAAGACGTGCAGCCGGGATATCACATGAATAAAGGTCACTGGAACACCGTAACAACAGAAAGCAACTTGCCTGCAGAAAAAATTTTCTGGATGATAGACCACAGCTATGATGAAGTAATCAGCAAACTGACACGTAAAGCAAAGAATGATTTCGGATTGTAATATTTAAAGGAGATTTTACTTCTCCGGTTTTTTGGTAAATGGTAAAACCAATCTGCTCACCGGGCGATTGTTTAATATATGTTCGTTGAAAATTTCTTCCACATCTTCCTGTTGAACATTGCCATAAAAAACACCTTCAGGATATACAGCAATGTTAGGTCCGTATTCGCAAATATCAAAACACCCTGTTTTTTGTGCCCTTATGGTATTTTGTAAACCATGTTCCTTGATTTTTTTCTTAAACGCATCAACCAATGCCAAACCATGTACTTCGCCACAGCATTTGCGTGCGCCTTCTTTGCGTTGATTGGTGCAGATGAAAATATGTTTTTCGTAAATCATATCATTAATTGTCTGACAAAATAAACTATTTCAGAAGTGGATAACAACAAACGCTTTTAAAATGTTATGTCAAGGATGAAAATATAATTTGCAGCGTTACAGAACTGTGTCTTAAATTTTTATAGTGAAGCACTATTTTATTAATTTTGCACTGATAAATTGGATAACAATATGAATGAAATAGCAAAAAAGACCATTGACAATATGCAGGCACAGATGAATAAATCAATATCTCATCTTGAAGTGGAGTTGGCAAAAATAAGAGCAGGCAAAGCCAATCCTCAGATGCTTGAGACCATACATGTGGACTATTATGGCTCACAAACTCCATTGAATCAGGTGGCCAATGTCAATACTCCTGATGCACGTACTATTGTTATTCAGCCTTGGGAGAAGGGGATGTTAGGGCCAATTGAAAAAGCAATTCAGGCTGCCAACCTTGGTTTCAATCCGCAGAATGACGGAACAATTATTCGTATTGCAGTGCCACCACTTACCGAAGAAAGAAGAAAAGACCTGGTAAAAAAATGTAAAGCTGAAGGTGAAACAGCAAAAATTGGTATTCGCTCCTCACGCAAGGAGGCGAATGATGCAATCAAAAAAGAACTGAAAAAAGGTATTACTGAAGATGAAGCTAAAGAAGCTGAAACAAAGATTCAGCAACTTACTGATCAGTTCACACAGAAAATTGACAAACACCTTGAAACCAAGGAAAAGGAAATCATGACGGTTTAAGTTCTGTCAACAAAGATTTTTTTGTTACCTATTCCTTTATTCATTCTTAATCTATAGAACGCCCGCACCAAAAGCGGCATTTAATTTTTTTTTCGCAGAACACTCCTGTGCTGACAACAGATACCCAATAGATTGCCTATTTTTGCCACAATGACCACGAAGGAAATTTTAGAAAAACTGGAAGCATTAAAGCATCGCTTTGAAGAGTTGGGGCAGCAATTGAGCGACCCTTCTGCCACTGCTGATATGAAACGTTTTCAGCAACTCAGCAAACAGTATAAGGAGTTGGAAGAAGTTGTTGAGAAATATAATCGTTATAGCAAGGTGGTTAACAATTACGACCAGGCATATCAGGTACTCAATACTGAAAAAGATGCCGACCTGAAGCAAATGGCAAAGGAAGAAATGGAAATGCTTGAAGCAGAGAAAACAAAACTGGAAGAAGAAATTCGTGTGTTGCTAATACCCAAAGATCCCGTTGATGAAAGAAATGCCGTAGTTGAAATAAGAGCAGGAACAGGAGGTGACGAAGCAAGTATTTTTGCCGGAGATCTCTTTAGAATGTATTCGCGTTACTGCGAAAAGAAAGGATGGAAAACCGAAGTTGTTGACGAAAACGAAGGTACTGCAGGTGGTTATAAAGAAATAATTTTTGAAGTGACGGGTGATGATGTTTATGGCACACTGAAATATGAAAGTGGCGTGCACCGTGTGCAGCGTGTACCCGATACCGAAACCATGGGGCGCGTGCACACCTCTGCGGCTACGGTAGTAGTGTTGCCCGAAGCAGATGATGTGGATGTGGTAATCAACCCTGCTGATCTGGAATTTCAGACAGCAAGATCCAGTGGTGCAGGAGGACAGAACGTAAACAAGGTTGAAACAAAGGTGCAACTCACGCATAAGCCTACAGGCATCATGGTTACCTGTCAGATTGAACGCTCGCAACATGGCAACCGCGAACGTGCATTGCAAATGCTTCGCACCAAACTTTACGAGATAGAATTGCAAAAACACGAATCGGATATTGCAGCACGCAGAAAAACAATGGTATCAACCGGTGACCGCTCTGCAAAAATCAGAACATATAATTATCCGCAGAGCCGTGTAACAGACCATCGCATTGGATTATCAACCTATAACCTGCCAACATTTATGAATGGAGATATACAAGAATTTATAGATGCATTGCAGTTGGCCGAAAATGCTGAGAAAATGAAAGAAGCTTCACTGGCATAATTTTTTTTAAGATGAACTATAGTGAACTTGTAGCTGAAATAAAAAGAAAAAAATCTTTTTTATGTGTAGGGTTGGATACCGATTTGAACAAAATTCCAAATTCACTCCTGTCACTTAGTGACCCTGTATTTGAATTTAACAAACAAATTATTGAAGCAACACTTCCACATACAGTTGCTTATAAATTAAACTTTGCATTTTATGAAGCACGCGGACCACAGGGTCTTGTTTCGATGGAACGCACCATGCAGTTTTTGAACAACAGGGCATTTACTATTGCCGATGCCAAACGTGGCGATATAGGTAACACTGCCACCATGTATGCTCAGTCTGTTTTTGATTATTATAAATTCAATGCCATCACACTTTCGCCTTATATGGGTGTGGATACGGTTGAACCTTTTCTGAAATATAAAAATCACTGGAGCATTGTGCTGGCTCTTACTTCAAACCCCGGAGCTGACGATTTTGAAATGCTCGAAACAGGAGAAGGAAAAGTTTATGAAAGAGTCATAAAAAAATTTGCTACTTCGCAAATGTCAGAACAGGTGATGTTTGTGGCAGGAGCTACCCGCCCTGAAACTTTCGCTATAATCAGAAAACATGCACCTGACCATTTTCTGTTGGTTCCCGGTGTAGGTGCTCAGGGAGGAAGTCTGGAGGAAGTTTGCCGATATGGAATGAATAGTTCTGTGGGATTGCTTATCAATTCTTCTAGGCAAGTAATATATGCTTCGTCAGGAAATGATTTTGCTGCAAAGGCCGGTGAGCAGGCACAAATCATACAGAAGCAAATGCAACAGATTATGCTGGACAAAGGAATTATTTAACATGCCTTTTACATTAGCACATCCTGCAGCAATAGTTCCGCTTTATAAAATTTTTAAAGGCAGATTGTCATTAACAGGTTTAATCATAGGCAGTATTGTTCCCGATACTGAATATGCAGTCAACACTGTAACAAGAAGTGTAATAAGCCACACAACAAAAGGTATATTCTACTACGATTTACCAATGGGAATTTTAATAGCAGTGTGTTATCATGCATTCATCAAGCAGGTGTTCACTTATCAGCTCCCTGAATTTTTTCGCAGCAGACTTACTCCATTTGCAGATTTAAACTGGTTTCAGTATCTGAAAAAAAACAGCATCGTGTTTTTATTATCTCTGATGGCGGGAATATTGTTGCACATCGGATGGGATTCTTTTACACACGATGGAGGATACCTTGTAAGGCGAAATCCTGTGCTGACTACTGAAGTAATAGGCAGTTTAAAAATTAATCGCCTGTTCTGGCACATCAGTACTATTACAGGGCTTTATGTAATGTATCGTTTTTTTGTAAGCTACCTCTCAGTTCCTTTACCTGATAATAAAAGACCTAACAGAAATTTCTGGCCGTTGGTATTCCTGGTGGCATGCGTGATTATGTTTTTACACTGGCTTCCTTTTGTGCGACCTCAGGAAGCACGATTTATTTTTATATCATTTTTTGGTTCCATGGCTTTGGGTATATGCGTGATTTGTTTTATTTTTCGCATGAAAATACTGAGCCGCAATGAATGAAGCCTTTCTTTACCATGTTTGGAAATACCGGTTGTTTAACACTACCGTTTTACAAACTATCAACGGTGATGAAGTGCATGTATTAAAACCCGGAGAACAAAACCCTGATTCAGGTCCTGATTTTTTTAATGCACGACTGCGCATTGGCGAAACTGAATGGGCAGGCAATGTTGAAATTGACACCACCAGTGCCGACTGGTTTCATCATGGTCATCACACCAATAAAGCATTTTCAAAAATTATTCTGCATGTGGTTTATGAATTGAACAAACCACTTACTCATGGTATCCCGGTGGTGGAGCTGAAAAAATATATTGACACCACAGCAATGAATCAGTATGAACAGTTGCAGAAATCCAAAGACGCTATTCCATGCAGCAAGTTGTTGCAAACGGTTCCAGAAATAACCTGGCAAACCTGGCTGGAGCGTATGGTGATTGAACGAATAGAGCAGAAAAGCAAGTTGATGGAGCAGGCGCTTGAAAATAATAAAGGTGATTGGGAAGTGACATTTTACCATCTGCTGGCTCGCAACTTCGGATTTAAAACCAATGCTGTTCCTTTTGAACTGCTTGCCAAAAGTATTCCGCTGAGTGCACTGGCAAAACAAAAAAACAACCTGCTGCAGTTGGAAGCTATGTTATTCGGACAAGCAGGTCTGTTGAATGAACCCGATGGTGATGATTATTATAACCAACTCAAACAGGAGTACAAACATCTTGCTCTTAAATTCAGCCTTGCACCAATGGAGAAAAATCTGTGGAAATTTGCAAGAATGCGTCCGGTTAATTTTCCTTCGGTACGCATTGCTCAGTTTGCAGCATTGGTGCACCAAAGCAGTCATTTGTTTTCAAAAATCATTGAGGTGAAAGAGGTAAAACAGTTGCATAAACTGTTTGAAGTACAGCCATCGGATTATTGGAAATCGCATTATCATTTTGCCAAAAAATCAACTGATCAATTCAAGGCGCTCGGGCAATCATCTATCGACAATATTCTGATAAATACGATTTCACCGTTCTTATTTGTGTATGGTAAACTGAAAAATTCAGAAAAATTTCGTGAAAGAGCATTATCTTTGCTTGAGCAATGTAAGGCTGAGAATAACACCATTATCAGACTTTGGAAAGTAGCAGGTGTTAAACCTGAGCATGCATGGCACACACAGGGACTGATACAATTGAAAAATCAATATTGCAATTCGAAACAGTGTCTGAAATGTGCAATTGGAATTAAAATATTAAAACAAAAATGAACAGCATTATTGAATCGGTAAAAAATTTTTTCGAACGTCAGGCATTTGGCATCTGCGAGTTCTGGGGCGAAAAATTCGGAATCAAATCATCACAAATACGTTTGTTTTTTATTTATGCTTCTTTTCTCACCATTGGCTCTCCTGTTATTTTATATATGATTCTCGGCTTTTGGATGAAGATGAAAAAAATTGTCCACAGGCAACGCGGAGGAGTGTGGGATATGTGATGAATATTCTTAACAAGGTATTCACTTTTGTACTAAACCGGGTTTTAATAATACGCTACATTTGCAATCTAACTATCTGTTATGAGCATTTTATCTATAAGAAATGTTACTAAAAACTATGCTACCCACAAAGCACTTGATGAAGTAAGCATAGAAGTGCCAGAAGGAAGTGTTTTCGGTTTACTTGGACCAAACGGTGCCGGAAAAACTTCTCTCATTCGTATCATCAATCAGATTACCGGACCTGACAGTGGTGAGATTTTTTTTCTGGGTAACAAATTGTCACCTGAACATGTTGCATCTATAGGTTATTTGCCTGAAGAACGCGGTTTATATAAAAAAATGGAAGTAGGTGAGCAGGCATTGTATCTTGCTCAGCTCAAAGGAATGTCGAGAAGTGAAGCTGTAAAAAGACTGCGATACTGGTTTGAGAAGTTCGAAATGAAATCGTGGTGGAAAAAGAAAATTGAAGAACTCAGTAAGGGGATGCAGCAGAAAGTACAGTTCATTGTAACCATTTTGCACGAACCCAAGTTGCTTATTCTTGATGAACCATTCACCGGTTTCGATCCAATCAATGCCAACATCATAAAAGACGAGCTGCTGAACCTTCGTGAGAAAGGTTCTACCATCATCCTCTCTACACACCGTATGGAAAGTGTGGAGGAACTTTGCACTCATATTGCTCTTATCAATAAGTCGAAGAAAGTGCTGGATGGTGCTGTGAAAGATGTACGCAAACAATTTCGAACCAATTTATATGAAGTAGAATATAAGGGAACTTCCATTGGATTTGCCAATGCATTGTGGGCCGGATTTGAACTTATTGATAACAAACAGACTGATGACCATCATTATGCTGTGGTAAAAAATCTGAACAACGCAAGTCCTAATGATTTGCTAAAGTTATTAATCAACGAAGTTGAAATACTTTCATTCAAAGAAAAAATTCCCGGAATGAACGATATATTTATTGAATCAGTAAAAAATTCTAATGGGTAAAAGCAATTAACTATGAATAAGATTTGGCTCATCATAAAACGTGAATATCTTACAAGGGTAAAAAAGAAATCCTTTATCATCATGACCATTCTGGGGCCATTGCTCATGGGTGGTTTGGTAGCAGGATTCGTATATCTTTCACTGAATCAGGGCGACAGTATTTCAGAAATTAAGGTGGTGGACGAAACAGGCGTACTTGCTCCTAAATTAAAAGATTCAAAAACTATAATTTTCAAAAAAGATACCATGTCAATTGAAATAGCAAGGCATTTGTTTAATCCGAATACGGATTATGGTATTCTTTATCTTCCGAAAAACACACTTGAATCAGGTAAGGCAGCTGTGTTGTTTACAGAAAAACAACCTAACCTGACTATTGTATCTTATCTGGAAACAGAGTTGCAAAAAAATATTGAGAACATCAAACTCACTGAAGCGGGTATTCAAAAGTCAACACTCGATTCTATCAAGACCAATATTTCATTACAACAAAAACCGGTTGATCCATCAGGAAAAGATCAGGAATTTTCTGCAGGACTTACTGCAGGCATAGGCTTTGTAAGCGGGTTATTAATTTACCTGTTTATATTTATGTATGGAGTGCAGGTGATGCGTGGAGTAATTGAAGAAAAAACAAACCGAATTGTTGAAGTGATAATTTCTTCGGTTAAACCCTTTCAGCTGATGATGGGAAAAATTATAGGAATTGCGATGGTGGGATTGACGCAGTTCCTCTTGTGGATAATTTTATCAATAGCGGTTACATCTTTTGTTACAACAGCTATGGTAGGTAAGGATCAGAAAAAGATGATTGAAATGCAACAGCAGCAGCAACAACAAGTAATGCAGGGAGCAGATACTCAGCCCGCAGCACTTAAAGCTGCCGATATGGATTTTGCAGGAATGTTTGAAGGATTTAATATCACCAAAATTCTTTTATGTTTTGTGTTTTATTTTCTTGGGGGTTATCTTCTTTACAGCGCGCTGTTTGCAGCCATAGGCGCTGCTGTTGACTCCGAAACCGATACGCAACAGTTTATGCTACCGATAACCATTCCGTTGATATTTGCTTATGTGGTTTCTACCATTGTCATGTCAAATCCTGAAAGTCAGTTGGGATACTGGTTCAGTATTATTCCGTTTACATCTCCTGTTGTGATGATGGTACGTATGCCTTTTGATCCACCAATGATTGATATTATTATTTCAATGGTATCACTCATAGCAGGATTTCTGTTTACTACCTGGATTGCAGCACGCATTTACCGTACAGGTATTTTGATGTATGGCAAGAAACCTACTTATAAGGAATTGGGGAAATGGCTTTTTCATAAGCAATAACTACAGATGATAGTTGCTGTTGTTGATTGCGGTACCAATACGTTTCATCTGCTTATTGCATCAGATGAACAACCTCAGAAAATATTATATAAAAAAAATTTAGCAGTAAAACTTGGGCAGGGTGGCATTGCAGGTCACATCATAACTGATGAAGCATTCAAACGTGGGATAGAAGCATTGAAAGAATTTTCGCAGGTAATTGACAAAATTCGTCCGGATAAAGTTGTTGCTTATGGAACAGCCGCACTTCGCAAAGCTCAAAATGGAAATGATTTTATTTTGGAAGCAAAGAGCAAGACCGGTATAGAAATTCAACTGATAGACGGACTGAAGGAAGCAGAACTGATTTATCACGGAGTGCGACAAGCAGTGCCGCTTACTGAAAAGAAGATTCTGATAATGGATATTGGCGGAGGCAGTGTGGAATTTATTATTGCCAACAGAGATACTATTTTGTACAGACATAGTTTTGAGCTGGGAGCTGCACTTCTTCTGGATAAGTTTAAACCTTCAGACCCTATAACTGAGGAAGAAACTCAACAGATTAAAGAATATATTCTTAAAGAAACAACACCACTATTTGATGAGTTAAGCAAACATCCTGAAATGGATACGCTGATAGGTTCAGCAGGTTCTTTCGAAACCTTTGCTGAAATTATTTCTGAAAGATATGATCATCATCCTCTGGAATATAAGGAGAAATCTTACGACATCAATTTAAACAGGTATGAGCAGGTGCATGAACTTTTGCTGCAATCTACCACCGCTGAGCGCAAACGTATGAAGGGCGTTGTTGATATGAGAGTAGATATGATTGTAATAGCATCCATCCTGTTGCGTTGCGTTATTCACACTGCACCTATTAAAAACATAAAACTCAGCACCTATGCACTGAAGGAAGGAATGCTTTACTTTGCATTCAATAAAAACCTGAAATAATTGTTTTAAGTTTTAAATTAAGCATTTTTAAAGATACATGGCGCACATTCTTATTATTGATGATGAAAAAAGTATCCGTCACTCGCTGAAGGAGATATTGGAGTATGAAAGTTATAAAGTGGATGAAGCTCCCGATGGAATTGAAGGCATTAAGATGGCAGAAAAAACAAAATACGATCTTATTTTTTGTGATATCAAAATGCCTAAGATGGATGGAATTGAAGTTCTCGAAAACCTGCAGAGCAAATGTCCGGAAGTGCCTGTGGTAATGATTTCAGGTCATGGCAATATTGATACTGCTGTGGAAGCTATTAAAAAAGGTGCTTTTGATTTTATTGCCAAACCGCTTGACCTCAACCGTATTCTTATCACCGTAAGAAATGCCATGGACCGCACGGTGCTGGTAAAAGAAACCAAAACACTGAGAAGAAAAATTACCCGTACCAACGATATGATTGGCGACAGTCAGGGAATAAAGCATGTAAAAGAAATTATTGAACGTGTGGCACCTACTGATGCGCGTGTGATGATTACAGGAAGCAACGGAACAGGAAAGGAACTTGTGGCACGTTGGATTCATGAGAAGAGCAACAGAAGAGAAATGCCATTGATTGAGGTGAACTGTGCAGCCATTCCCTCAGAGCTGATAGAAAGTGAATTGTTTGGTCATGAGAAAGGAGCATTTACCAGTGCGATAAAAACACGCAGCGGAAAATTTGAACAGGCCAATGGAGGCACCATTTTTCTTGACGAAATTGGCGACATGAGTTTGTCGGCACAGGCAAAGGTGTTGCGCGCATTGCAGGAAAACAGAATCACACGAGTTGGTGGCGAAAAAGATTTTGCAGTGGATGTTCGTATTCTTGCTGCTACCAACAAAGACCTCAAGAAAGAAATTGAGAAAGGCAATTTCAGAGAAGATTTATATCACAGGCTCAGTGTTATTTTGATTCATGTGCCTTCACTCGATGAACGCAAGGAGGATATACCACATTTGGTTCGTTATTTTCTGAAAGAAGTTGCAGATGAGTATAAGAATCCGGTGAAAGAAATTTCGGATGAAGCCATTAAAGAATTGCAGAACAAAAGCTGGACAGGAAACATTCGCGAACTGCGTAATGTTGTGGAACGTTTGGTTATTCTTGGCGAGAAAGTCATCAGCAAAAATGATGTGATAAACTTTGTGGCCATGCCTAAATAAAAAAGAAGAGCATTGCTGCTCTCCCTTTTTGTATGATGAAGGAAAACAATTTTTACCAGGGAACTAACGACACACCTATAGTCCATGGACGTAACTCAGGCCCTTTGTTCTTCTTGAAAAAATCAGACAATGCATAATTGGCAAACAGCGTATAATTTCTGTAACCAATTCTCACAGTAGCATCATATCTGAATGGGTCAATATTAAAGTCGTCATAGGTTTTATCTTTTTTCTTGCTGCCATTATCATTATAAACTTTCTTGGTATGTGAACCTAATTTATAACTGAACAACATTCCTGCAGTAATATGAAACGCTTTATTGGCTTCGGTGCTGGTGTTGATGGTGAGCAGTACAGGAACTGTTAGATAACTTACAGTTAGTTTATTTTTTCTCAGGTTCATGGTATCTGCAGTGTACCAGAGTGCATTGGTATCAGGTATCAGGCTCATATTTTTTCTGAATCTGAAATTGTTGTAGGATAAACCAACTCCTGTTGAAGCGAGAATGTAATTTTTATACAACTTAAGCTCCTGCTCGTAAAAGTTGATGTTTACAGCGATGGATTTCTCAGGAATCATTTCCAAAAAATCATAACCATCAGGAGTATCAAAGTGTGATTTGCTGTTGTAAAAACCATTGAAACCAATATCGAGACCGGCCCAGTACGTACCTGCTTTATTGGGTTTATAAGAATCGTTTTTATTAAATTCTTTTTCCTGATATTCTGTTAGCGGTTCAATCTTTCCAATTCCGCTTATTTCACGATTGATGTGTTTGGGTGTTCCTTTATAATAAATACTTCCTGTTCCTGTTATTGCCGTTGTCAAAGTATCCTGTGTAGCTGTAGTCACTGTTCCCACACCACTGATATTTATATTGGCATTATCGGATTTCAAATTCTGAGCTAACAATTTTCCGGAGCCTGAAATATCTGCAGTCAGTTGATGGGTTCTTCCTTCCAGCTTGGTTTTTCCTGAACCACTGATGTTCACATCTAAGTTTTCAGCATTTGCTACTTTAAGCGAAATTTTTCCACTTCCTGATACAATTAACTTAAGAGAAGTTGCCGTTAAGGAATCCTTGGTAGTTAAAGACCCTGAACCTGAAATTTCAATAGATTTTATACCGGGAGCTGAGATTTGAATATTATCACCGGCACCATTAATTATAAGCCGGTTGCCTTCCAGTTGCCACTGAGAACTACCTGAACTATCAGGAGTTTGTATGGAATAAGCAGTTCCATTTTCAAGAATTACTTTTGATGCACCTTTTATCTCCAGTTCGTTGAAGGGATTTAATGGAGTAATAATTTGTGCTTTAGTCATCAGACCGGTGGCAGCAATGGCCAACGACAGGAATATTTTTCGATACATAAATTAAGATTTTGTCTTGTTTTAGGAATAGGACGGCCAAGGGTTTTGAAAAGTTACAGCCTCCGGTCAAGAAAATTTCGGATAGATTGCGGCTGATTAAATAATGTCAACAAAATGTGAAGCAGATAAAAGATATAAAATTTAATCTATTAAATCTGAATTTCAGTAAATTTAACCATTAAAATCATATTATAATGTGATAATGCTTGCATAAATACAGAATATTTTTTATTTTTGACTTTAAAATCACATTATAATGTTGGTTAGCTCCATTGGTGAAACAATTAAAAAAAGAAGAAAGCAATTGGGTATTACACAGCCTCATCTGGCTGAACTGGCAAATGTGAATATAAATACTCTCTATAAACTGGAAAGTGGGATAGGAAATCCTTCATTGGACGTATTAAATAAATTGGCAGAAGTGTTGGGAATGGAATTGAAAATTGAAGTTAAAAAAAATAACGTTAAATGAGATCAATGGAAATTTACTGTAACGGAAATTTAGCAGGAACACTGACAGAAGAAAATAAACAACGCTATATATTCAGGTATGATGACAAATATTATTTCGATTCAGGAAAACAAGCAATCAGTTTAACTTTACCCAAAACACAAAAGGAATATATCAGCAAAACTTTGTTCCCGTTTTTTAGCAATATGATTGCTGAAGGAGAGAATAAGAAAATACAAAGCAGGCTATTGAATATTGACGAAAACGACCAGTTTGGATTATTGATGTTTACAGCCACTGCCGATACAATTGGAAATATTACTGTTAAAAGAATCAATAGTCAGTGAGTTTACCGAAAATTAAATATTGCCCCGGAACTCTTGCAGAAGGATTCAATACTTACAGTCCCTCTTGCTTACGCAAAGTGTTTTATGGAAAATCAGTTAGCCATGTGCTTCCAATTGCTTCTCCTCAAAAAGACGAAAATGTACTTACTGATTTTCTTGAAAACATGAGAAGAATTTCAATATCCGGTTTTCAAAGTAAAATAAGTATGGTGCTTGATAAAAATGTTTTAAGACTTACCAGAGATGGTGAACAGGGTTCTCATATATTAAAACCGATTCCTTCATTAATTAAGAAAAGAAATGAAACTCCTGCAAATGAACACTTGACTATGCAGATTGCAAGTCAGGTATATGGAATAAAAACAGCAGAGAATGCCCTTGTTTTTTTTAAAGGTGGAGAGCCTGCTTATATTACAAAACGGTTTGATGTAAAAAATATCAAGGAGAAAACCAAATGGGGGCAGGAAGATTTTGCTTCACTTGCAGGAAAAACAACTCTGCATTCCACTGATAAGTATGAGTACAGTTATGAAGAAGCCGGTTTGTTAATACAAAAATATGTTCCTGCCTGGCGTGTAGAAATTGAAAAATATTTTTCGTTAGTTGTTTTCAATTTTTTATTTTCAAACGGTGATGCACATCTGAAAAATTTTTCACTTTTGGAATCAGCAAGCGGAGATTATCTGTTAAGTCCGGCTTATGATTTAATAAACACAAGGCTGCACGTAGATGATTCTGACTTTGCGTTAAACAAAGGTTTGTTTGCCGACAATTATAAAAGTAGCTATTACAAAAAAAACGGACACCCTTCTAAAAAAGATTTCACAGAATTTGCAAGAAGAATTGGAGTTGCAGATAGAAGGATAGAGAAATTAATGGCTCCTTTCTTGCAAAAGCAACCTTTTATGGAAGCGTTGATTAAACAATCATTCTTAACCCAAGCCGATAAGAGAGCTTATTTATTAATGTACAGTACAAAACGGAATTATCTGATAACGCATTAATAAATTCCATAGATAAACTTTCTCTATAGAAAAAACCAGCGTTATTCCTGAAGAAGTTATCTGGGAAATCTCAATTAAACCTGTTCGTTAAATCTTTATTGTAAAACGATACGCTGCGTTTTAACAATGTCATTGGTAATGATGCAAACATTATATATTCCTTTTGCAATGGAGCTTAAATCAAAATCAATAACTCCTGCAGCAAAATTCTTATGTGAGGACTTGGCTACTACTTGCCCTACGGAATTATACACCATTACTTTTACATCACCCGGTTTTTTAAGGCTCATATCAATATTCACTTTGCCTGTAGTTGGATTAGGATATACAGTGATATCCGTAAATTCTACAGGATCATTCATGCCAACAATAGCACCGGGTGATGCTACAAAATTGTATTCAAACCTGGAACCGAAATCACGCTCAAAATTTCTTGCAATAGAATTATTAAGTCGCAATATACGATGATATCCTGTACCCTGGCTTGGATTTGCCCACCAGTACAATCCATCACCTCCGCTATCGGTAATCACATAACGAAAACAACCTGGTGATACATAGAAGGTGTCACGATAAATGGTGTTGGCTGTCATAGAACCTGCCATTCGTTGTACCAAAATGTTTCCGTTTTCATCAATTAATGAATAACCATTCTGACCTACTGCTGTATTGGTTTTGACCAGAAGTATAAATGCCGTATCCATCACTTCAGGTACAATGGCATTAGAGTATGCAGTATCATCATAAGCATAATCATCAGCAGCATTGTTCACTGACTCAAGATAAACTCTGAAAACGCGGTTGCCTGCAGTGTAACTTACCAATCCGCTCAAGGCAATATCAATAGTCTGAAAAGTATTCAGTGAACCGGTCCAGTTGTAAGTGCTTTCAGGTTCGCCCATCAGCCCATATTTTATTACAGCAGATGTAAGCACATTCGAACCATTATTTTTCAATCTTATTTTTGGATTGTTACAAACAGGGTTGGTGCGTGAGTACTCAAATTTATCATTAGGTGCAAGTATATCGTCAATAGCAGCATCGTTGCTGAAGTTGAGCGGACCATATTCAAACAATTGTCCCTCTACAACATAGTTTGCTGAAGGGCTGGCTACGTTATAAACCGGCATATTCATATCAACAATATGTGTTGAACCCCCTGCAACTGCAAAGTTGTAGTCATTGGGATAAACCCAGTTACCCGGGCACCAGTTGGCACGGTTATACACCCAGGTTCCTCCCTGTGGATATATGGGATTGAATCCACATAATCTCCATACGGCTTTATTGTCTACTACATTATTGTCGAATAATACAGTTCTTATTTTAGAACAAAACTCAGCACAGTTACTCGCATCAGATCCATGACCTGATTGAGTAATTTTAAGTCGAAGGTTTGCGGTATTTGCATTTACTGTAGTTGTGTCAGGTTGCAGATAATTATCAATAGGATTGGATGCATTACCAAACGGAAATGAACCATGCCATAAACGTTTGAAAGCAACAGGATTCATAACCGGTGTGCCTTCTATCAGAGCAAAATCAACATTTATCAGCCACCCTTTACCTACATTGGTTTCATAGCCTGTGTGGATATATTCTATCTCTACCGAGTCGTGAAGAAACTGTGCATAGTCGGTAACATCCAGTGTCCATGAAGAGTGAAAAGAAGAATTGAAACTGTTTCCGTAGGGCGTAATATATCGTGCAAGTTCAATATCCTGTGAAGAAGCATTGGCCCCGCCAACTCTGCGGATATAAACATAATCAAGATAATCCCACTCTCCACAAGCCATACCACTCGGACAACGATGAGAAAGCGTAAGTATAATCTTACGGTAGTTTGTGCCTGAAGATGGAAATACTGCCCATGCAGGATAACCATTACTTCCTGTACCCGGATTGGTAACTACAGTAACATTGGTATGTGATGAAACATAAGTGGTATCACCATTGCCGGCAAAGCAATAGACACCTGAAATTAAAAACAGAAGCGTGGTAAAAATCTTATTCATCGTAATATGTGTGTGAATTAAAAATAAAAAATGATTTGTCAAAGGTAATGACTTATAGGTTAGTCACTGGTATTTTCACGAAGTTTTTTATAGTGGTCATTGCCCACAATTCATTGTTAAAAAGAAATAAATTCATAGAATAAGACCGTTGCGTGATTCCGTTTATCTGTTTATTTTTGTTTGCAGACAATTTGATATGAAGCTATCTGCACTCATCCTTTCATCAGCCATAACTTTTATCTTTTTTTCTTCTGCCCATGCAGGTGGTTTTCAGATATCAAGTCAGAGTCAGAAGGCAGCATCCATGGGTGGTTCGCAAACAGCCATGTATAGTGATGCAGCAACTGTTTTCTACAACCCCGGAGGAATGGTTTTTATCGGGAAAAACACATTGTCTGCCGGAGGGTTTTTGCTGATGCCAGCAGTTGCCTATCGGAGTCCGCTTACCGGAAAAGTAACTCAGTCAGATAAAGTAAACATCATTCCCTTTTATCTTGGGGGAAGTGTGATGATAGGAGAGAAAATTGCTGCAGGAATTATGGTTAATTCACCTTTTGGATATGCAACCAAATGGGCTCATAACTGGGAGGGAAGATACACCTTTCGAAGTGCCCGGCTGAAAACGGTTTTTATTCAACCTACGGCATCTGTAAAAATTTCAGAGAAGTTTGGTTTCGGTGCCGGATTTGTTATGGCAGTTGCTAATTACAAATGGAACAGAGCGATTGGTGTGGCATCTGCATCAGCAACAGACGGAGATGTTTCTGCTGATGGAAAAAGTTTTGGTTACGGTTTTAATGCAGGATTGCATTTTCATGCAAACGATAAACTGGATATGGCACTCACATATCGAAGTAAGGTAAAACTCAATTTTAAGAATACCGATTTTTCTTTTTCGCAAATACCTTCATCTCTTTCATCATACTATCCTTCGGCACTAAAAGCTGATGCCACCATGCCTTTACCCTCTGTATTGTCTCTTGCATTTGCTTATAAAGCAACTGATGAATTGACATTTCATCTCGAAACAAATCTTACAGGATGGTCATCATTCGATTCTTTGAATTATAGTTTTGAAGAAAACTATAATTATCTCGATAATGAATTTAAGCAAACAAGAAAATATCGTGATGTAATTGCTGTGCGATTAGGTGTTCAGTATGCATTTACCGAAACTCTGCAAGGCCGTGCGGGTGTTGCTTATGACCAGTCACCGGTGAAAGACAATTTTATTACTACAGATATGCCTGATGCAGATAAATATGTTTTTGGACTGGGATTGGGCTATTCATGGAAGTCGGGGTTTACGCTGGAATGCTCTTATCAGTTTGAAACAAAACGCGAACGCCAGGGGCAAAACAGCGATACACAATTGGACGGTAGTTACAGTTCAATTATGCATGGTGCAGGATTAGGAATTAGTTATAAATTCTGAAAAAAACAGAGATGAAAAATCTGAGCGAGAAAATTATTATCAGGGTATTTGCAGCTTTTATATTGCTGATTGCAGCATGCAAACCTGAATTGAAAGAATTGAATTTTGATAACAAGGGTGCAGATTTTTCAAAGTATGTTGCGTTGGGAAGTTCCTATACTGCCGGTTATCAGAACAACGCATTGTTTGATGCTGGACAACAACAAAGTTTTGCTGCAATACTTGCCAATCAGTTTAAATTAGTTGGTGGAGGAGATTTCAAACAACCGTTGGTGCCGGGAAGTTATGGTGCAGGATTTAATTTCTATCTTAAAACTTATATTCCACAGCTAAACCTGAATTATGGTCTCACTTGCGATGGAACTTCCGATTTCAGAACAGGCAATGCAGCTGTGACGGATATTACTGCCATAGAAAATTACATTGGTGGCGAAGCACCATTCAACAATATGGGTGTGCCGGGAATGAAAGCTACCGATTTGGATAATGCCGATTTCGGTTCGTTGGATTTGCAATTATCCAAGAACCCCTTTTACTCACGATTTGCAACAATTCCTGAAAACTCAACAGTACTCACTGATGCAACACGACAACTACCCACCTTTTTTACTTTCTGGGTTGGAATGCATGATGTTTATGATTGTGCCATGGCAGGTTATAATCAAACGCTGGCAACCATTACTCCTTTAGCTACATTTCAAAATGCAGTAGTAAATGCATTAACATCACTTGCTGCAGGAAACAGAAAAGGAGCAGTTGCCAATATTCCCGATATTGTTGATTTACCTTATTTCAGTGCAATTCCTTATGATGCTTTGGTGCTTACTCAGGAGCAGGCCGACACTTTGAACTTGCTGTATGCTTCCAATGTTCCGGCTATACATTTTGTTGCCGGCAGAAATGCAATGGTTATTTCTGATACACTGACATTACCCTCAATGAAAAGACAACTGAATTCTGATGAGTTGGTTTTACTGTCAGTTCCATTCGACAGTATTTACTGTGCAGGATGGGGTTCTAATACTCAGAAACCTTTAGGCAATCGTTTTGTGCTTACTACTAATGAAATAAATACCATACGTCAGGCTATAAACAGCTACAACAGTTTTTTAAAAACCAAGGCTGCCGAAAACAATCTGGCTTATGTGGATATTTATTCTTTGTTTAAAAAACTTAATTCCGGAATTACGTTCAACGGAGTAAAACTGACGAATGAATTCCTGAAAGGAAACTTTTTCTCTCTCGATGGCATCACCCCAACAGGAAAAGGCAGTGCTGTAATCGCCAATGAATTTATCAAAGCCATCAACGAAAAATACGGCACGCAGGTTCCTTACGCTGATGTAAATAATTATACAGGAACAATTTTCCCCTGAAAGACTAACTGCAGATTTCAGCCACTTTAGCTCAGCAGGTTAGAGCGGTTGTTTCGTAAACAACAGGTCTGGGGTTCGATTCCCCAAGGTGGCTCGATAAAAATTTTCAGTCAGAAATTTTATCAGATACCTACAGGATGCCAGGTAGTTTTTACCTCCTGCAACCCCATGATGCGATAAGGACTTTCTTCTTTAATATCTTTTACGGCAATCACTCTTTTCACATTGAGAGCTGCATTGGTTTGAATGGTTTTCAACTCATCTGCATTGTTGCCGCAATACATCATTGCATTCACATCCATGTGTGATGAGAAATGGGTGTGAAGTTCCTTGCTGTAGCCCGTCAGAATATTTACCACACCTCCAGGAACATCACTAGCATTGAGCACTTCAGTAAAATCTATTGCCGTAAGCGGATATTTTTCAGCAGCAAGAACAATGATGGCATTGCCACCGGCAATGGCAGGAGCAATGGTGGTTATTAAACTTAACAATCCGCTTTGCTGATTTGCAATAGCAGCAACTACTCCCATTGGTTCAGGAAACGAAAAGTTGAAATAAGAAGACTCTACCGGATTGACAGATGAGAACACCTGTTGGTATTTATCGCACCAGCCTGCATAATACACCAGCATATCTATGGATGCATACACTTCCTGCTCTGCTGCCTGATGTTCGTAGCCTTGCAGCATAAGTGTTTCTGCAAATTGTGCCTTTCGTGTTTCAAGTGTTTCGGCAATGCGATAAAGTATCTGACTTTTATTAAATGCACTTTTTTTCTGCCATCCTTCCTGTGCCTTACGAGCTGCAACCACAGCGTCACGAAAATCTTTTCGCGAACCGCGGCAGATGTTTGCAATTACTTTTCCGTCACGATTTGTAAGTTTGTAATAGCGTCCGCTTTCTGTTCGCGGAAACTGACCATTGATATAAAGCTTATATGTTTTCAGAACAGGAATACGCTTATTGATAACGGTGCTGCCATTTACACTGTGACCGTTTTCTGTATGCTTCTGAATTGTTTTTTTGATTTTTTCTTTTACTTCCATTGTTATTGTAGTTTAATAACCAGACTTATTATTTCAGATAGGCACTTAATCCGTGCATTCCACCTTCGCGGCCTGAACCACTTTCTTTATAACCACCAAACGGTGAAGTAGGATCAAACTTGTTGAACGTGTTAGCCCAAAGTACTCCGGCTTTTATTTTTGATGTTACTTTAAAAACTTTACTTCCTTTATCTGTCCACACTCCACCGCTGAGTCCGTAAGGGGTGTTGTTGGCTTTTTCAATAGCTTCTTCCACTGTTCTGAAAGTTTGTATGGCAAGCACGGGACCGAAAATTTCTTCCTGTACTATTTTACTCGACTGCGCTACATTGGTAAATATGGTTGGCCTGAACCAAAATCCTTTAGATGGAAGTGAACAGGATGACTGATAACATTCACCACCTTCGTTGATACCGATTTTTACCAGTGATTTTATTTTGTTCAGCTGATCACGTGAATTGATGGCACCAATGTCAGTGTTCTTGTCGAGAGGGTCACCAACAATCAGTGTTTCCATACGGTCTTTCAGTTTTCGGAGCAATGTATTGGCAATACTTTCCTGCACAAACAATCTCGAACCTGCGCAACATACATGTCCCTGATTGAAAAATATACCATTCACAATTCCCTCTACAGCCTGATCAATAGCAGCATCTTCAAAAATAATATTGGCAGCTTTGCCTCCTAATTCAAGAGTAAATTTCTTGGAAGTACCGGCTAATGCTTTTTGAATAATTTTACCTACATCTGTTGATCCGGTAAATGCAATTTTATCTATTCCTGCATGATTGACAATGGCTGCACCTGTTGCACCTGCACCTGTAACAATGTTTACAACTCCGGGAGGCAAATCGGCATCACGTATTATTTCTGCGAGTTTAAGTGCAGTAAGAGGTGTTGTTTCTGCTGGCTTCAGCACCACTGTATTTCCGCAGGCAAGTGCCGGAGCAATTTTCCATGCTGCCATCAGCAGAGGAAAATTCCAGGGAATAATTTGCCCTGCTACACCCATTGGTTCAGCTTTCATCCCAGGTAATGCATAATCTAATTTATCAGCCCATCCTGCATAATAAAAAAAGTGTGCTGCTGCCAATGGCACATCAATATCTCTGCTTTCGCGAATGGGTTTTCCGCCATCCATGCTTTCGATAATAGCCAACTCGCGTGCACGCTCCTGCATAAGTCTTGCAATACGATAAATATATTTACCTCTTTCGCGTGCGGGCATCTTGCTCCAAACCTTGTTGTAAGCCTGACGTGCAGCACTTACTGCAGCATCCACATCTGCCTGACCGGCTTCTGCTACCGAAGCAATGCGGGTTTCTTTGGCAGGATTGATGGTGTCAAAATATTTTTTGGATTGTGGAGAAGTGAATTTTCCATTGATAAACAAATCGTATTTATCAGCAAGAATAATATGATCGGGCGATTCGGGAGCTGCTGAATATTGCCATTGCGTATCGAATTTCAGCTTTACATTTTTTTTGGTGCCTTGTTTAGCCATTACTTCATAAATTAAAACTCAAAGATAGTAAATATCAAGGATGATATGTGATGGTTCAGGTGATAAATTAAGGGGATGAGCGAAGAAATACACAAACTAAGGAGGCAGTATATTTTTTGATTAATTTTAATGTTCTTTGTACGGCAAAATAATTACTTACAACAGTGAAGAAAATTTATCATTTGGCAACCTGCACCACCAATCAGCGAATTTTGCGTGAACTGAAACCGGGCAGCGATGTGATATTACAGGACATAAAAACCGAGCCAATCACAGCAAAGCAAATAGACGAAATGAAAAAACTTGCGGGCAGCTATGAAGCATTGTTCAGCAGGGTGGCTATGAAATACCGCTCCATGGGACTGAACCAAATGAAACTGGAAGAAAAAGATTACCGCAATTACATTCTGCAGGAATACACTTTTCTTAAAAGACCTGTTGTGATTGTTGACGATAAAATTTTTATTGGCAATGCAGCTAAAACAGTAGATGCTGCCAAAAAAGCTTTACACTGATTCTGCAGTAAATTCTCAAAAACTTTGAAAGCTACTACCCGCGCACATCTGTCAGTTTTTGTGGTCAACCTGATTTATGCAGCCAATTTCAGTATAGCCAAGTTGGTAATGCCTGAATATGTTAAACCATTTGCATTTATTGTATTGCGCGTAGTTCCTGCAACCATTTTATTTTTTATTATCTCGTGGATGCTGCCAACAGAAAGAGTTAGAAAAGAAGATAAGTATTTTATGGTTCTCGGTGCTTTATTTGGTGTTGCAGTCAATCAACTGCTTTTTTTCAAAGGGTTGTCGCTCACTTCACCCATTAATGGTGCACTGATAATGACTACTAACCCGGTGTTGGTACTGATGATGGCTGCCTTTTTTCTGAAAGAACATATTTCATGGAATAAAATTCTGGGAATTGCACTGGGCATTGCAGGAGCTTTTATTCTCATTTTGTTAGGAAGCAGTTTTCATATCAAAGGAGGAAATACAGAGGGAGATATTTATGTTTTTCTGAACTCAGTGTCCTTTGCTTATTTCATTGTGATGGCCAAACCACTTATGTTGCGATATCATCCGATAACTATCATGAAATGGATTTTCTTCTTCGGCAGTCTCATGGTTTTTCCATTTGGTTACCCCGAGTTAAAGCAGGTTGAGTGGTCAGCAATTCCTTTGAAAATTTGGTTGTGCATAGCTTTTGTTGTGTTTTTTGTAACGTTTATTGCATATCTGATGAATGTATTTGCACTGAAAGAACTGAGCCCGTCACAGGTAAGCATTTATATTTATCTGCAACCTGTTTTTGCAACCCTTATTTCTATGATGATTGGCGAAGGCAAACCGGGATGGCTGCATCTGATTTCTGCAGTGATGATTTTTGTTGGTGTGTATTTGGTAAGCCGTCAGAAAATAGAAGGGGTAAACCGCAGAAAACAGAATGAACAGGTAGAATAAGTACTGTAAATCAAAATACATTGATGGTGAAATCTTCTGAAACAGTTGTAAAGCATATTTTTGTAAAAAATTCAGCATTATGATACATTCCATGACCGGTTACGGAAAAACAACCGGTGAGTTTGGCGGAAAAACAATTTCAGTAGAAATAAAATCACTTAACAGTAAGTTTTTTGATTTGAATCTTCGTTTGCCACAGGCATACAAAGACAAAGAGATGGAGTTGAGAACATTGCTGCAAAAAGAAGCCGAACGTGGAAAGATGGATGTTATCATCAGCATTGAAACCGATCCTGCACAGCAAAGCAATTTGCTTAACAAAGATTTGATAAAAGCATTATTGAAAGATTTGAAGGAAATAAAAGCAGAATTAAATCTTGCTGATGAAAACTTGTTGCAGATAATTATGCAACAACCTCAGGTAGTCAACGATGACGCTGCAGAAGCAAATGAGAAAGAATGGGAATTAATTTCCAAACTGATTCAGGAGTCATTGGATAAATTTAAACAGTTCAGGCAACGCGAAGGCAAGACGCTGCATGATGACATAGCACAACGTATAAATCTGATTCTGCAACTGCGTGAGAAACTGGCAGAGCATGAAACAGGTCGTATGCAGGGAGTGAGGTCACGATTGATGAATGCGCTGAAATCCTTTGAAGGAAATATTGATACAGACATGAACCGGTTTGAGCAGGAGTTAATTTATTATCTCGAAAAATTGGATATTACAGAGGAGAAAGTACGGCTGCTCACACACTGCAATTATTTTCTTACGATGCTCAATGATGCCAACAACAATGGGAAAAAACTTGGATTTATAATGCAGGAAATAGGACGTGAAATAAATACCATTGGCAGCAAAGCCAATGATGCAGGCATACAGCGAATTGTTGTTGAGATGAAAGATGAGGCAGAAAAAATAAAGGAGCAACTTTCAAATATTTTATGAGAAAGCATTTTTTGTTTTGTGGACCAAGCGGCAGTGGCAAAACAAGCATTGTACACTATTTACTTTCACAGTTTTCGTTTATGCGTTTTTCAGTATCAGCCACCACTCGTCCAAAACGACATAACGAAGAGGATGGAAAAGATTATTATTTTCTTTCTGTTGAAGAGTTTAAGAAGAAAATTGAAGAAGATGCTTTTATTGAATGGGAACAGGTTTACGAAGGCAGGTATTACGGAACTTTACGCTCAGAAGTTAAGCGCATAGAAGATATCAACTGTTCAGTTGTTTTTGATGTGGATGTAGAAGGAGGAATGAATATCAAAAAATGTTTTGGTGATAATCTGCTTTCTGTTTTTATCCGTCCGCCTTCGGTAGAAGATTTGCGTCAAAGGCTAATTGCACGCAGCACCGAAACACCTGAAAGCCTGCAGAAGCGATTGGACAAATCTGTTTTTGAATTAGGTTATGAAAAAAATTTCGACAATGTAATTATCAACTCTGATTTGGAGGAGTCGTGCAAGAAAGCGAAAATGCTGGTAGAAACTTTTTTACGGAAAGCCTGAAAAATCTATAACGAGTAATCGGTGGAAGTTGTTGTTTGAAGAATAACCCTACAACTTTTTTCTTTTGTTTGCAGCGTTTTCAATTTTATAAATCAGTGCCAGATAATAACTGCGCCCATACCTGAAAAAAATCGGCATCAACACTATCAGCAACACGCTGTTGATGATGAGAAAGCGTACAGCAGCAAACCCCCAAAGCATATAAATCCAGATAAAATTAAAAACAGAGATTGCAATCGTGAGAGCATAACTTACATACATAGCACCATAATAAAAGCCCGGCTCAGGCATAAATGAAAGACCACACTCCGGACAGTGATCGGGCATATCGGTTAATTTTTTAACGTTATAGGGATTTGCGCAGCTGAATAAATTTCCTTTTCCACATTGTGGACATTTTAAAAATGCTGCTGCCTTAAACGGAGATACACTCATAATGATTCTAAATTTTGCATAAAATAATTCCACAGCGGGTCGTCTGGCGGAGGTGCTGTAAGAATGACGGACTCCTGTTTAACAGGATGAATAAAATTAAGTTTTCGGGCGTGAAGATGAATGGAGCCATCGGAGTTGCTGCGGTCAGCTCCATATTTCAGGTCGCCTTTTATCACACACCCAATAGCCGAAAGTTGTACTCTTATCTGATGATGTCTTCCTGTCATTGGGTTAACTTCCAGCAGGTGATAATGTTCAGACGATGCCAGCAGCTTGTACGATAATTCGCAACGTGTGGCATCTTTGCGCGGTTGCAGTGAGGCAAAACTTTTGTTCTTGTTTTCGTTTTTGTTCAGATAGTGCACCAGCGTTTCTTCAGCATGCGGAGGTTTGTTTTTTACAACAGCCCAATAAGTTTTTTGCACCTTACGTTCACGAAACTGTTCATTCATTCGTTCAAGTGCTTTGCCTGTTTTGGCAAAAAGAACAATACCACTCACAGGGCGGTCGAGACGATGTATGGTACCGCAAAACACATTGCCGGGTTTCCGGTATTTCTCTTTAAGAAATGCTTTGAGTAAATCACCGAGAGGAGTGTCACCGGTTTTATCGCCCTGAGTTATCTGCCCGGGAAGTTTGTTGACAGCTATCAGATGGTTGTCTTCAAAAATAACCTGTGTAGCAATGTTGGTGTTTGACACAACCTTAGAAAGCATAAAGCCAAAAATAGGAATAACAAAAGGTAATCACCAAAAAAAGATGAATGTAATTTGTAATTGAATTAAGAAATGGTGGATTGTTTCCGGAGAGTTTGTCGTTTCTTTTTAATTGGAGATAATATTAATTCTGATTTATATTCCGGAACAGGTTCTTCGGCTAAGAATAATTCAAGTTCTTTACTGTTATTGAAGCCACTAATTTTTTGTCTGAATGTCGCTGCTGTTCTTAGGTTCTCAATTTCAAGTTTTCTGTTTTTGCTGATATTTAAAAATTCTTCTTCTTGATCAATTCCTAAAAATCGTCTGTTTGCCAAGTTTGGAGCAATTCCTGTTGTCGAACTTCCGGTAAAGGGGTCTAAAATCCAAGTGTTTGGTTTGGTCGAAGCCAGGATAAGTCTTGTTAACACTGAAAGTGGTTTTTGTGTCGGGTGTTTGCCACACGATTTTTCCCAGGGAGCAATTGCCGGAAGTTTCCAAACATCTTTCATTTGCTTGTCTCCATTTAATTGCTTCATCAATTCATAGTTGTAATAATGAGGAACCTTTTCACTCTTTCTAGCCCAAATAATTTGTTCAGTTGAGTAAGTGAAATAACGGCAAGAAAAATTAGGGGGAGGATTGGTTTTCTCCCAAGTGATAATGTTTAAAATTTTAAAACCCAATTCAGTCAAGATTTGTCCAACAGAAAAAATAATGTGCATTGTTCCACTAATCCAAATGGTAGCATCATCTTTCATTTTGTCACGAACCAATGAAAGCCAATTGCGATTGAACTCATTTATGTATTCAAAGCCGTGAGATTTGTCCCAATTTCCTTTGTTTACACTAACAATTTGTCCATTTTGAATAGATAAACCGTTGTTAGAAAGAAAATAGGGAGGATCGGCAAAAACCATATCAAACTTATGATCAAATTGAGGCAAAAGAATCAGAGAGTTTTTTTAACCTTTCTATTTTAAGATAAATATGGTCATTGGGTCCATCTGATTCTTCAAAATGCTTTTTCTCATCAATATAAAGATAATCTATAATATCGTTAATTAATTGCTCTTTCTCTTGAATCAAATTTAATGGAATAATTTCTTGTATTTTTAAATCACTCCAATCTAAAACTATTTCTTCGTTTTTATACATTTTATTTACAATCGAAATTGCTTCTTCAACGCTATTAGCTTTAATATTGATAGTTCTTGACAATAGCTCTTGTACCTCAATTTTAAATGTTTTACTGTCTTTCATACCATAATTTTTTATATTGTCCATTTCCAAGAAATTCGATTAATCCAATATCTCGTAAATTTTGTAATTGCTGTCTAATTTTATCCGGAATGTGATTATTATTAGGATATTTTAGTTTAAGGTTTTCTTCAAACGAATTAATTTCAGCCAATGAGAAAATGGCTTTAGGTATTTCATTGGCGCACTTAAAGATTTCTAATTTCCAGCCTTTTAGAGCTGTACTAATGGTATTAATATCTAAAAAAATTGAATCATCACCAACGTCTGAAATATTTTCATTATTTATATCAAAATTGGGAAATTTGATATGTTGTTCTTTAGGAACTTTTAAAAGTAATTGCCTTACTTCTTTAATATGCTCATTTTTAACTATTCCTGTGTTTTCGTTTGAAGAAAGTTGGTAAAAGTCATTTGCTATTTTCGACACTATTTCTCTTTCATCTGTATAAATACCATATTCGAAATTATTCAATAAACCACCATTAGTTAAATTGCCCGAAGTAATTATTGCTTTCTTATTATCAAATATGTAAATTTTTGAATGAAGTTTTGAAAAATTTTTTACGACACCTGAATTATTAATAACTTGCTCTAACCCATCTAAATCTACACTTCCCGAATAGATATTTTTGAGTTTAAAATTTGTAATTAGTTCAAATTTTGTATGACCTTTTTTGATATTGAAAATATCGTTGCAAATATTCTGTTTTACGAAAGGTGAAGTTATCTTGATAGATTCTTTAGATTCTTTTATCAAGTTGAATAGCTCATTTTTCCAAGGTGTGGTAACAATTTTCATTTAAGCAGCTACTTTTGCGTTAGGGATTGAAGTGGAAAGCCCGCAATATAGCGAGGACTTGAAACGGATAGCCCGAACTTTAGTGGAATACCCGAGTGAAAACAATTCGGATAGGAAGCAATTACCCGATATGTATTTATAAGGTCAGCATTAATATCATTAATCACAGCTTTCTTAAGATTTTGGAGATTGTTAAGCATCCAAATCAAAACTGCTCCACTGCCTACAAAAGGTTCAATGTATGTAAACTTTTCTTTATACACACTTCCTGGCAAAGCCTTTTCAATTTCACCTATAAGTTGTGTTTTTCCACCGGCCCATTTTAAAAATGGTTTAGCTGTCATATTAAAGATTTATATTTCGTTAAGAATATTTGGCTAAAGCAAATATACGATTTTTGAATGAGCGTAAATTTGATTGTAATAGTGTCATTATTCTGCTTTGATTTTCTTAAACCCCAAGACCTCCTTTGTACCTATTCAACTATAAAGTGAATGAAGTAATCAGAAATAATATGCGATTGATTGCTTTATATTGGCAATGGAGACACTACAATTAAAGCGAAACAGTAAACAATTTGTTTCTAATACTGCTCCTTTTCATTCGGGAAGTCGCGGTTTTTTACATCTGCAATATATCTTCCTGTAGCAGATTTAATTTCGTCATAAAGGTTGAGGTATCTTCTTAAAAACCGTGGATGAAACTCATTGTTGATGCCAAGCATATCGTGCAATACCAGCACCTGTCCATCCACACCGTTGCCTGCACCTATTCCGATGATTGGAATTTTTACTTCCTGTGCTACTCTGGCAGCAAGTGTTGCCGGAATTTTTTCGAGTACGATGGCAAAGCATCCTGCCTGCTCTAATGTGTGTGCATCTTCAACTAATCGCTGCGCTTCGTCTTCTTCGCGTGCTCTCACCACATAGGTTCCGAATTTGTAAATGGATTGTGGTGTAAGTCCGAGATGTCCCATCACAGGAACTCCTGCTGTGAGAATGCGTTCGATAGATTCTTTTACCTCGCGGCCTCCTTCCAGTTTCACGGCATGTGCACCCGATTCTTTCATGATGCGTATGGCCGACTGCAAAGCTTCTTTGCTGTTGCCCTGATACGATCCGAAAGGTAAATCAACAACTACCAATGCACGCTGCACGGCACGTACCACACTCGAAGCATGATATATCATCTGATCCAGAGTGATAGGTAATGTAGTTTCATGTCCTGCCATTACATTAGAAGCTGAGTCGCCCACCAACAACACATCTATTCCGGCATGGTCGAGAATACGAGCCAGACTGAAATCATAAGCCGTGAGCATGGCAATTTTTTCACCATTGCGTTTCATCTCCTGCAAAACGTGGGTGGTTATTTTCTTTACTTCGCTGTGTACTGACATACGTTTGATTTTAATTTTCCTTAGGCAGCGTAAATTCTGTGTTCGGTTTTTGCTCTTTTGGTTCTTTCTTTTCCTCTACAATTGTTGGTTTGGAGTTTTTGGCTTTTGCCAATTCAGCTTTCAGTGTTTTTAACGAATCACTCAGTTGTTGGTTTTTTTCTTTCTCTGCCTTTACTGATTTACTTAACGTTATAATCAGGTCAGAGTTTTCGTTGCCGGCAACTAAATTTTTATACTTGAGAAGACCTTCGTTCACCTTCATCAGCGAGTCGAATGATGCATCCTTTTTAGCCAGTTTTTTCTGCAAATCGAGAATGGTTCTGTCTTTAAGTTTACGCTCATTTTCATCTTCGTTATCAGCCGTTTTTTTGTTTTCAAGATTACGTTTCAGGTCTTCATTCTCTGCCTGCAGTTTGTTGATTTGTGTTTTCAGTTTGATGATGGATTCGGCAAGTTCGATGATATCGGGAGTACCAGAAGTTGTTGACCCATCCTGTGCTTTTGTAATTTCATTCGCCTGCATTGCAGAAAACAAATAAAAATAATCTGTTTTGGCGCGTGTTGCCGGACCTACAATAAAACCAAAACGACCTGTTTTGTAAGCAATTTCAGTAAATGACAGAAGTAAATTATTGTTGACGTAAATATCGTAATTACGGTTAGATGTACGAATGTCAATTACATTGTAGGTATTCAGTCCGTTGAGTGAATTGCTCTTTGTCCATCCTCCATTCTTTGCATCACCTGTCATAAACTTATAACTGCCTGACACAATTTGCCTCAGCCGAAATTGCTTCTCTGCATTTATTTCGAAAATAAAACCACCGTTGCCATCATTCTGAGCCATGAATATGACACCGATAGAGCCATTTT
>Ga0209200_1000200_pt1 | contig 68112 bp, 67 predicted proteins | sample AD_UKC033_MetaG_FD_184406 | JGI IMG/M metagenome (GOLD analysis project Ga0209200, IMG submission 184406) | Active sludge microbial communities of municipal wastewater-treating anaerobic digesters from USA - AD_UKC033_MetaG (SPAdes) (version 2) | ecosystem: Engineered > Bioreactor > Anaerobic >...
TCTGATATCGATTTGATCTTTTTGCATGAGCTATGATGAGTTGACACGCTAACTAAGCACATCTACAATCCCGGTGGGCACGACAAACATCTTATGCGTTTCGATGTCCTGCTTGCTGTACCAGCACAAAAGCTGTTCCCTTCCTCCTTCTTCAGCACGAATTTGTTTCATAGTGTAATAGTTTCTATCTTCAAATTCGGCAGTGAAACAAAACACATATTCATGATGAAGCGTATGATCTGCCGTGAACATGTTTTCAAGCACGCGCCAAAGTACGACATTGGTGAGCTTTGCTCCCATCTCTTCTTTTACTTCACGAATAACTGCATGCAAAGCATGCTCACCATGATTAATGTGGCCGCCCGGCGGTCGATAAAACATGATGCCATCGCGTGAGCGGTTAGGGTACAGCAATAATTTTCCCTCATGCACAAACAACGCCATAGCTTTTGCAGTGAACTTATGGTGATTAAATGTATTAAGCTGATTCATATTCAAGAATGTTAATGGATAATAGCACAACTGCTACGCACTCTTCAATCTTGTTAGACACTCTTTTTGTCCCAAAAGCTCCATACTTTCATTAAGCGGAGGGGAAACTTTTCGCCCGGTTATTGCAACTCGCATCATCATGAAGTAGTCACTCCGTTTCATGCCCTGCGTTTCACACACTGTCTGCATTGCTTCACCAATCTGCTTCGCATTCCACACAGTCAGGTGTTCAAGTGCAGATGACGTCAGAAGCAAAGCATCTTTGTGGGGAGTCATATCAATGTCATACTCACTCGGTCGGATAAAGTAAAACCGACAAAGCTCCCAATATTCTGACATTTTTTTCATTCGCTCGCGCACCAGTGGCAAGGACTTTTCAAACAGTTCCTGATTTATTTGCGCCAATTCATACGCATCCGTATTAAACTCCTTCAAATAATCCTCAATCAGCACTTTGTACTCTGAACTTTGTGCTTTCCGCATATATTCCCCATTTATCCATTCTAGTTTTCGAAGGTCAAACGCGGGGCCCACGGCCTTAAGATCGGCAAAATCAAACACGCGAATAAACTCCGTCATGTCAAACACTTCCAAACCCTCCGGATGACTCCACGCCATAAGAGCCAAGTAGTTTAAGATGGCTTGAGGAATAAACCCTTGCTCTTTATACCAATCGACATTCGTGTGCCCCTGGCGTTTGCTCATTTTTGATTTGTCAGGATTACGCAGAAGCGATGTGTGATACCATTTGGGTTCGCTCCAGCCAAAATATCGATACAGCAACACATGTTTGGGGCCCGAGGTAATCCACTCTTCTCCGCGAAGCACATGAGTGATGCCCATCAAATGATCATCCACCACCACCGCCAAATGATATGTGGGATATCCATCAGATTTGAGAATGACCTGATCATCAATAAGGTTGGAATCAAAGGTAATGTCGCCTCGTATTTCATCATGTATCGTGATACTCTCATTATCTGGCACGCGCATTCGTATGACATAACTTCCTTCTGCCAGTTCTTCTCGTTTGAAGTTTTGCATACGCAGTGTTTCGTTTATGACGGGCGCAAGCTTTTGAGCGCGCTTTTCACTTCGCAGTGTTTCAAGCTCTGTGGGTGTCTTGATGCAATAATATGCATGACCTTTTGCAACCAAATCATGTGCATATTGTTGATATATCTCAAGCCGCTCTGATTGTCTGTATGGGCCAACATCCCCAGGCTTGCGCGGACTTTCATCTTCAGTGAGCCCAAACCAATCAAGCGCACTATAGATTTTCTCTTCTGCCCCATCAACAAATCGTTGTCTATCGGTATCTTCAATGCGCACCATAAATACACCGTTGTGTTTTTTTGCGAATGCATAGTCGAAAAGTGCCTGATATATGGTTCCAATGTGAGGGAAGCCGGTGGGAGAAGGTGCAACGCGTGTTTTGGCCATGTGCTTATTATACCCGACAAGCAGCATCACCGCATCGTACCTCTGGATGTATAATGGGGAAAACAATTCTATGCAAGATTTCACCATCAATGAAATTGATTTTAAATTTTGCCCTCACTGTGGCGCCGCATTTCATAAGCGGTCAGCGCGTGATTTGGAATGCTCCTCCTGTGGCCTAGATTTTTATGTAAGCCCAAAACCATGCAATGCCATCATCATTGAAAACAAACAGAGAGAGATTTTATTTGTGAAACGGGGAGTTGAACCTGCAAAAGGACTTTGGGATTTGCCCGGAGGGTTTGTCGACATTGGTGAAAGTGCCGAAGAATCGGTTGTACGTGAAGCGAAAGAAGAGCTTGGAGTTCGCGTCACAAAGGTGCGATATCTGTTCTCGGGATGTGATCGGTATGTGTTTAAGGGTCTTAATTACTACACGCTTGGTCTTATCTTTACAGCGCAAATTGCAGATGGGACATTGGCACCTCATGATGATGTAGAATCGCTCCAATTTTTTAGCGAAGATAACATCCCGTGGGAGAGTCTTGCATTTCCTGTACTCGAACATACACTCAAGAAGTATCTTCAACAAAGATAATGTATCTTTGCTTCTCAATTACACTCGAAGCACGATCTCGTTACGTTAGGTACTGTGGTTTCGATGGTTTGGAGGTTGGTATTATCCTCTTTTCTTAAGTCGTATCGCTCCCCACGCAGATAGGAGAAGAGGCAAGGCGAGCACATTCGCCCATTTATATATATCTTTTGCAGTGGCATCAAGTGCGGGAAGCGGTAATGCGGTAAGAGCACGTGATCGAATGCCCGAGAGCGCACCATTAGATGCAAATTCATTCACGAGATTTACGATAAACTCTAAATTGCCCGATCGACCCAAATAGTTATCGTCTACAAATCGGATGCTGGGAATAAGCATGAGCTCTGCCCCTGTTTTTGTGTCTTTGCCATAGCCAATGAGAAGCTGACTTTTTAGCTCACTCGCTTTTGGTTCTTGTATACTTTCGGGGGTAATACTTACAGGAGTGGTGCGCTCCCATGACTGCGGTGTCGTACGCACGATATCTTTTTGCACCACGCCGTCACGTTGAGTAAACGTAAGCGAAGATGTCCAAGGGAAAAGCAGATAATTCACATTAGCCGTATACGAAGCATCAGGATTAAATACATTGGTCATAAGCCAAAATGGGTATTTCCCTCTGTTGAAAAAGTCATTGCTAAAGTTCACGATTTCAGCTTGATTTGAAAGAACCAAATCAGTATTAACTCGCATGCCAAAGCTTGAAACAAGCGGTGCAAGTTTTGATTCGCGAGATGCGGCCATCATATCCTCTCCAATATCAACGCCGCTGGTGAACGCAATAATCTTCCCCCCTTCTTTCACATATGCATCAATCTGCTCCGTCATCTCATCAGTAAGAGGAGACGATAGACCGTCAAGCACAACTAACGTTTTATATTCTGCACTCTCATTTGCTCCGTCAAAATTTGCTAGGGTAAATTGTTGGCCGAGAATCTGAGTAAGCACATTAAAACTCTCTGGTGAAGAGGCGCCAAATTGCCCACCAAACGATGGAGCAATGCCTGCGAGCCCAACCGTTACTTCCTCAGGTTGAGACACCTTATAAATAATCGATGTAATGGTGTATTCGAGATTGGTGGGATCAAGCTGTTGAATGGCGATTTTTTGTCCATTTGACTGAACGCCAATACTAAAATAGCCCGATGAAACTGCATATTCGTCTTGTGCCAATTGAGAGAATTGCACTTCTTGAATGCCGTACTCCTGCGCTGCTTGCTGACCTTGTTTGCGTGGATCAACATACGATAAAGACACTTGCGATGATCCCCTGCGATACTCCACTAATAAATCATTCACTTGATTTTTTGTCGTCAAGAACGAAGAGGGAATATTGTCACTCAAGAAAAATGTTATTTCTACTGGGTCTTTGAGCGATGCGAGTATCTTTTGAGTGGATGCGGAAAGCGAATAGGCCTTGCCTCGCGACAAATCCAAGCGCACAGACACTCCGCTAATGAGAATATTTACCGCAACCAAAAGCACAATAGATGCTCCCACCACGATATCACGCGATGTATTTTGAATGTGTAAGTATTTTGTAAGTTTAGGAATACGCATGAGGAAAAATAAACTGCATCACGTGCGCTTTTCTAAGTCAACAATTGCAAGAAATAAAAATATGGTTGTCGCACTTAAAAAATAAAAGAGGGCACGTACGTCCAAAATACCTTTAACAAACACATCTAGTTGATTGATGGGGCTTAAAACAACCAACACATCCTGAACAATTTTGGGAACAATAGTCGCGACAAAATCAGTACCGATAAGATTAAGCACAAAAAGCGTTATAGAAGAGAGAAGAAGCGCAACAACCTGGTTGTTGGTGAGCCCGGAATAAAATATGGATATGGCGAGTGCCATAGCAACATATACAACAAGGCCAATATAGCCTACGAATATTTCCGGCAAATAGAGCCCGCTTCCCGCTTGAGCACCAAGCATGTTAAGACTTATGGGAAGGCCCAATGTAAGCGCAAGCCCAATGATGGCGACACTTAAAAGCGCGATAAATTTGCCCAAAATAATCTGTGCTTCCGTAAGGGGAAGTGTGCGCAAGATCTCTATTGTGTTTATGCGCCTTTCCTCAGCAAGAGAACGCATAGCAATGGCTGGCACAAAAAGCATCACAACCCATGGGACAGTTGCAAAAAATTGTCGCATGCTGACTGTGCCAATGACAAATAAATCTTTCACAAAGAGAAAATTGACAAATACACCAAAAAGAACAAGTAAGATAAATCCAAACGGATTATTGATAAAGTGGCCGATTTCTTTTTTGATAAGTGGTTTCATATCAGTTATGAATGAATCTGAGCGTTGACAACCTTTTCTTTAAACAAGCGTTCGACAGATCCTTTCCCCTGCGGTTTCTCCCCGTCATAAACCACAGACCCTTCGTGAATAATGATTAGTCGAGTCGCCACATCTTCGACTTCCGAAAGAATGTGGGTGGAGAATACAATAATCTTTGTTTTTGCAAGTTCAGTGATGAGGGCGCGTATCTTTTCCTGCTCAACGGGATCAAGGCCTGATGTTGGCTCATCGAGTATGAGAATGCTTGGATTGCCCAACAGTGCCGCGGCAAGGCCCACACGCTGTTTATACCCTCGTGAGAGTTGCTCAATCTTCTTGTCAAGCATATCAGCAAGACCGACATCGACAACAATACGCTCAATAGAGCCACCATGCCGCTTCACATCACGGATAAAATCTAAATATTCGCGCACTTTCATGTCAACATAGAGCGGATTGTTTTCTGGAAGATACCCAATTTTCCGAGATACTAACACGTGATCGGCAATAGGATCATGCCCATCAACCCGCACTGCGCCTTGAGAGGGTGCGAGGAAGCCGGTGACAAGACGCATGGTGGTCGTTTTGCCCGCACCATTTAAGCCTAAAAACCCTACCACCTCACCCGTTTTTATTTCAAAGCTCACCGCGTCTACGGCTTTCTTTTTTTCAAATAATTTGGTTACTTCAGTCAGATGTATCATATCAAGGGTACATTTGTATCAACAGCCGATGAAATTTTCAAGTGAATAATGTACATTACGCAAGCGTCTCAAACGACTCTTCGATATTGGTCCAATTCACATTCTCAAAAAACGCATCTATGTAAGGTGCGCGCGCTGAGCCGAAATCAATAAAGTACGCGTGCTCATAGGTATCCATGGCAAGAATGGGTGTCGCACCCCACACAGGGAATGTATTTTGTGCATCGCCCAGGTAGTTAAATAGACGCTTTTCAGCCTGATTCCAGGCTGTCCACACCCATCCGCGCGCTGCAATACCGGTGGCCTTCATATCTTGCATGTATCGATCAAAACTTCCAAAATCTTTTTCTATGTGCATAAGAAGTTTGCCCGATGGAGCACCGCCAGAGCCGCCTAGATGGCCAAAATATAATTCATGATTGACAATGCCACCGTAAGCAAAGGTGAGCTCTACCTTCAGTTCACGAATAAGCGAATACGATTGATTTGCCTTTGCATAATCATCATCAGAGAGTTTGGAGAGAGCTTGATTAATTTCATTATATTTATTTACATATCCCGTATACAGCTTGAGATGCTCTTCTACTGTTTTTCGTGATATTCCTTTCATCTCATAAATACTCGGAGAAAATGTTTGAACGGCGTAAGGAGTGAACATAATAATGAATTAAATATGCAACGCGCATATCATACGATGAAATTTGCTAATGCACAACAGAAAGCATGGGGAAGGTTCTTTATCTATCTCTCCAGTTGCGAATTTTTTGATGGTCTCCGCTCGTGAGCACGTCAGGCACCTTCATGCCCATGTATTCCTCAGGGCGGGTGTAATGAGGATGTTCTTTGCGACGAACCTTTGTTGTACCTTTAACGGTTTTATGTTCTTTCAACGAGTAACTTTCATGCTGAGTCGCATCTGCTTTGGCAAGCACTCCCGGAAGAAGTCGTACAACCGAGTCGGCAATAATGCTCGCAGGCAATTCTCCTCCTGTTACTATATATTTACCTATAGAGGCTTCATCATCCACAAAATGCATGATGCGCTCGTCCACCCCTTCGTAATGACCGGCGATAATCACCAAATGGTTGAACTTCCGTGCATACTTCTCGGCCACAGCTTGTGAATATGTTTTTCCCTTGGCAGATGTGAGTATGACTCGAACGCGCGCATTTTGTCTATATTTCTTCGCATTCACCGATGGCTCAGTCATATCCTCGCCAAGTATTGACTGCAAGCATGCGTGCAAAACATCCACCCGAAGCACCATGCCAGTCCCTCCGCCATAAGGCCGATCATCAACCGTGCCATATGAATCTTTGGCAAATGCACGCAGATCAACGATTGATATTTCAACCTGCCCCCTTTTACGAGCTCGGCCCACAATACTTTCTGTGAGATATCCCTCAAACATATGAGGAAAAAGCGTGATGATGGTAATTTTCATGGGGTAAGCCACCAATTGAATAGTCCGTAGAATGTGATGAATGTCATGATGATGGTGGTGACAAATATTCCTATTTGACCTGCTTTTTTATATGATTGATACGAAGTGTATAACCAAAAGATTTGTGAGAGCGCCGCAATGGCAAACCCATACTTGGGCATCTTATTGGCGGTGAGAAAGAAGCCGCTTACCGTAAGAATAGGGAGCAAAATTTGGGTCGCTTTGTCAAACCATGATTGAAATTGGCGCATATGAGGGTATTATAGCAGTATGATTGCTCGCTTTATCATTTGGCTTATCCATCTGTATCAAAAGAGTTTTCCTCTTCGCTATGTCATTATGCGCAATTTTCATTTGCCCTATCACCCTTGTCGATTTTCTCCATCATGCTCACAGCATACAATTAATTCAATAAGGGATTATGGATTGGTAAGAGGTCTGCAAATGGGACTCACACAACTGATGCGGTGTAGATGAATATTGTTGTGTGCATCACACATTTTTAAATCTCCCCATCTTAATCTCTCGTGCACCGCGCGTGACAGTTGCTACCCCAACCCCAAGTGTTAGTGCGATTTTATGATGAGGCATTCCGCGTTTCAACATCTTCACAATTTCAACACGACGGACAAGCTCTGTGATCTCGTTTTCTGTAAATAGGCCTTTAACCAAATTGCCCATAGAAGCCACACCACGAGCAGAAAGAAACAATCGAGAAAGTGTTGCGATGTTTTGAGTATGTGCTTTTGACATATGTTTAAACAACTCTGTTTGATATCATATCATCCTACTAGTATGATGTCAACATATGTATTGACAGTGATATAGTAATACTCTATTATGATGTGTATTGTTACAAATTATTTTGCAACATAGTATGGCAGCCAAGAAAAAAGCCACCAAAAAGAAAGTCGTGGCTAAGAAAAAGAAAGTAGCAAAAAAAGGTAAGAAGAAATAACCTTGCCGTTTGGCCCTCGGTTTTCACATATGTGATGCCGGGGGTTTTCGTTTCCCTCCTCACTTGAAGATGCCACTTCAGAACGCTACAATGACGGTGATATGAACACGCACACGTGTAAAATATTTCTCGACTCATGCAATCCTCAAGAAACTGCGGAAGCAGTGAAACTTTTAGGACACATTGATGGACAAACCACCAATCCTACGCTCCTCGTGAAAAATCCTGAAGTCGCATCCTACGTGGCGCGCGGTAAGAAAATATCCGAGAAAATGCTCATGTCGCTCTACGAAAAAGCAATCCGCGAAATTGTGACATACACCAACGGCCCGGTTTCTGTCGAGGTCTATGCAGATGCCCACACATCAAGCACTTCTATGCTTGCACAAGCTCATACGATGCAATCCTGGCACAACAGCGTATACATTAAATTCCCCACCATTCCCGAGGGGCTTAAGGCCGCAAAAGAGTTTGGAAATTCAGGGGGAAATGTTAATATGACTCTGGTTTTTGACCAACAGCAGGCCGCAGCAGTTTATGTTGCCACTCAAAATGCCCGCGGAGGCGTTTTGGTGTCGCCATTTGTGGGCAGATGGGAAAACAAAGGGTTCAACGGGTTGGACTTAATAAGCAATATAAGATCGATGTATAATGCGTTTGATATGTCACGCGACTCTGTAGAATGCCACGTGCAGATACTTGCAGCATCACTGCGAAGTACGGAGCATCTGCATGGTGCAATTGCGCGAGGAGCCGACATTATTACCGCACCGCTGCAAATCTTACGACAATGGAAAGAATCGGCCAGTGAACGCTTCGCTTCAAAGCACACACCTTCACCTGCAAACCTCAAACCCATACCATATATATCAATACAATTAGTAGATGACTATGCTCAATACCCGATCGACCAACACCCTGATGGGCTACTTGCACAAGGATTGAGCACATTTGCATCTGATTGGAATGCGGTTGTTGAGGCATGATCATCAAATATTATTTCTTATTTTTTCTATGAACTATTCCATCCCAGCTGACGTCCCCAAAGAAATGCATGATGTATTTGTAAAAAATATGGATCGTATGACGTGCGGAAGCGGTAAGTTATTTTTATTTGCAGGAGATCAAAAGGTTGAACACCTAAATAATGATTTTGTAGGGCCAGATGTTTCAACCGATGATGCAGATCCCGAGCATTTATTTCGCATCGCAAGTCAATCAAACATTGGAGTGTTCGCTGCACAGCTGGGACTTATTGCACGCTATGCCCCCACCTATCCAAACGTTCCCTATCTTATCAAACTCAATGCGAAGAGCGATTTAATCAAAACAGATCAAAAAGATCCTTACTCTGCAACGTGGACACGGGTTGAAGATGTGGTGCAATTTAAAGACCAAAGCGGACTGCAAGTGGTGGGCGTTGGATATACCATCTTTCCCGGCAGTGAGTTTGAGTCACAAATGTACGCTGAAGCGGCGGAACATATTTTTGATGCACATCAGCATGGACTTGTAAGCGTCATATGGGCCTATCCTCGAGGAAAAGCAGTAACAAACGAGCGTGACCCACACCTTATCGCCGGTGTTGCTGGTATTGCGGCAAGTATGGGAGCTGATTTTGTGAAAGTTAATCCACCCCAGCGCGATGGCAAAATATCTGCCGACCTTTTAAAAGAAACGGTTGCCGCAGCAGGAAACACCAAGGTTATCTGTGCAGGCGGTGCATCGACCAATGTCAAACAATTTTTGCAAACGCTCTATGACCAGATACATATAGCCGGATGTGCGGGTAATGCGACGGGCAGAAACATTCATCAGAAATCACTGAGTGACGCAGTGAACTTTTGCAATGCCATATACGCACTCACCGTAGAAGGCAAAACGGTTGACGAGGCGATGAACATTTATACAGATGAAAGACATGATAACTAACATGATATGACACGCGTATATCTCGCCTATCGAGACTTTGCTATACACCTTGCCCGAAGTGCAGGTGCGCACATGATGAAGCATCATAGCCCGTTTGGCTTCCCCATGACGACAAAAAACAATCGCTCCGCCCTCACTGCTATAGACACCGCACTCAATGCCAAAGTAATTGAAACTATTACGCATACCTATCCCGATCATAGTGTTTTGGCTGAAGAAGGAAATAGTATTAATCAAACAAGTGAATATGTGTGGGTCTGTGATCCGCTTGATGGCACGCGCCAATTTGCCATGGGCACTGCAACATTCGCATTTTCGCTTGCGCTCGTCTATCAGGGCAACCCGGTTATTGGAGTAATATATGAACCATACACAAACAAGCTCTATGAGGCAGTTAAAGGAGAAGGCGCATGCCTTAATGGCAATCGCATTAAGGTGAGCAAAAAAAATAAACTGCAAGATGCTTTGTGTTTCTTCGCATCAAACCCACACTCACGCTACAACATTCTTGCACTTGCCCCTATGCTTATCGCACATACTAAACGAGTGTATAACATCGGAAGCTGTGCGGTGGAGGGGGGGCTGGTGGCATCAGGGATGGCGGAAACGGTGATTTATGCCAATGACGGCGCACATGATTTTGCCGCAATTAAAATAATTGTTGAAGAAGCAGGTGGCACAGTGACCGACCTATGGGGAGCATCACAACGATACGACAATCCACTCAAAGGCGCACTGGTAAGTAATGGCCTCATACACCGACAGTTACTCCATCTTGTTCAAAAGACTCTTGATACAAAAAGGATAAATCGATAGTATCAGGCCACCCGACTTGACAAATATACCGATAGTGTGGACAATGAACGTGTTCAGATGTCACACAACAATATTTTAAGTTTATTCCTTTTTCTCTATGTCCCCTATTAAAATTGGTATCAATGGATTTGGTCGCATTGGACGAGCCGTCGCCCGTTTGGCACTCGATAATCCCGCCATTGAGCTAGTCGCCATAAATACACGCAAAGGGAAAAACGAACTCATGGCATATCTGTTGCAATATGACACGGTGTATCGCAAATATCACAAAACGGTTGTGGCGAACGATAAGGGATTGATGGTTGATGGCAAGCAAATCGCCACGACACTAGCAGACAAACCAGAAAACATACCGTGGGAGCAATATGGAGTGCAAGTAGTCGTTGATGCCACAGGAGCATTTACCAAATCAGAAGACCTGACCAAACATATCAAAGACACGGTGAAGCGAGTTGTCCTGACCGCACCGGCAAAAGATGATACTCCCACCATAGTACTTGGGGTGAACGAATCTGATGAGCTTCTGAAATCACCTGTGCTCTCAAACGCATCATGCACGACCAACTGCGCAGCACCACTATTTAAGGTGCTTAATGATTCCTTTGGTATCGTGATGGGACAAATGACCACGATTCACGCCTACACCATGACGCAAAGCATGATGGATGATGCGAACAAAGAAATGGAACGCTCACGCTCCGCAGTTTCAAATATTGTGCCGTCATCCTCGGGTGCGGCAAAAGCGGTCGTCAAAGTGGTGCCCGATTTAAAGGGAAAAATTGAAGTGTTTGCAGTGCGGGTTCCGGTTCCTGTTGGGTCTGCTTCTGACCTTGCGGTGGTACTGAGCCGGGAAGTGACCCCAGATGAAGTAAACGCGGCATTTCAGGCAGCATCCCAAAACTCAATGCAGGGGATACTCGGATATGCCACAGATCTTTTGGTTTCATCTGACATCATTGGCAGCACCTATTCGACGGTCTTTGATCCGCGCTATACCAAGGTCACCGCGGGCAAGATGGTAAAAGTATTTGGTTGGTATGATAACGAATGGGGATACTCGTGCAGAGTAATAGATCTGGTGGTAAAAATGAGCAAATTTATATAAAAACAGTTTATGATCACCTATATCGACCAAATAGAAATAAAAAATAAACGAGTATTATTGCGTGTTGACTTTAATGTATCACTCAAAGAGGATGGTTCTATCCGCAGTGATGAACGCATCAAACGCGCGCTGCCGACTATTCAAAAACTCCTATCAGATGGTAATAAGCTCGTGCTCATGTCTCACTTGGGGCAACCCAAAGGATACGATGCAAAACTCACGACCGAGCGGGTCGCCACACGACTTGAAGAACTGATTGGCAAACCAGTGGCATTTGTCCCCTTTGCTGACCCATTTAATGTGCCATTGGATACATTTGATATGTGTATGTTGGACAACATCCGCTTCCACGCTGGCGAGAAGAAAAATGATCCCGAATTTGCACAGAGGCTTGCGTCACTTGCGGATGTGTATGTGAATGATGCGTTTGCCGTTTGTCATCGGCCCGATGCTTCAGTGGTCGGCGTGGCGCAACTGCTCCCTCACTTTGGCGGGCTTCTAGTGAAAGAGGAGGTTGAAATGATACGAAAAGCAATTGTCAACCCGCCACGTCCTGTTGTGGTTGTTATTGCAGGAGCGAAAATATCAACAAAGATAGGGCTCATCGCGAAATTTTTGCAACTTGCCGACTCGGTGCTTATTGGCGGTGCCATAGCAAACAGCTTTTTTAAAGTTAAAGGATGGGAAATTGGCAAAGGAGCATTCGAGGAAGACCATTTGACTGAAGCAAAAGAGCTCCTCGCACTTGGTGAGCATGCGGAAAAACTTGTGCTTCCCGTTGATGCACGCGTCGGACACGAAGAGATGCAAGAAGAGCCTCGTGTAAAAAGCGTCGAGCATATCGGTTCAGATGACAAAATGCTTGACATCGGGCCGGCCACTGAAAAGCATTACAAAGATATTATTGAGGCAGCCAACACGATCATATGGAACGGCCCGGTAGGATACTTTGAAAATCCACAATTTGCCAAGGGCACGGCATCAATTTTTGAAAGTATCACCGAAAATGCTCAGGCCACCTCAATAGTGGGTGGTGGAGACACTCTCTCAGCCATCAAGCATCTTCCCGACCATGATAAGATAACTCATATATCAACTGGTGGAGGAGCAATGTTGGAGCTTATTGAGAAAGGTACCTTGCCTGGTATTGAGGCGTTGGAGAAATAAAGTTATCGAATTATCTCTACGACCCTATCTACCGCCATAGGCGATGAGATGGTAGTAAGTCCTGATTTTGTTATCGCAGGAAGCTGGTTTTGTCCTACTTTCATCTCTCCTTTCATCCAATATATATCTAAATCGACGAGTGTGTTTTTATTCCAAAATGTTTGAGGTGTCGCAAGTGGAAAGGTGAATATCATGCCATCATATCCACAAATATCATCCGTGCCTCTTACGTCCATAAGTCCTCTCTGCCATTTTTGAGGCGTATCTGCGACAAGGAGTGTGTGTGAACGTGCATCGATTGTTTTTTCGATTACTGCATATGAATCTGTATCGTTTTCTCGATTAACCAAACAAAATTGACCATCTGATCCAAGATATCTGCCAATTAACCGCCCCCCCACAAAAAAACATAATGCTGTGCTCAATAATATGAGTATCGCATTTCGCCTCGATAATAATCGAATGGGAAACTTCATCATGGTGTATGCATTTTAGCAGAATTTCCCCGTTATACCGGCTTGAGAGGATTATATTACCAGTATCATATCGGACGATAGATTGTATGTTTCACAGTACAATGAGATAAGAACTTATGAATGAAACGATTTCTACTCTAGGACACGATAAAGAAAATCTAAACAAGCTTCCTTCATTTGAGGAGATATATATAAATTATTATCAAAAAATTCGGGCGTATCTATATACGTTAACACACCATATGGCTTTGGCAGATGATTTGACTCAAGAAGTATTCTTAAATATATATAGAATATTGACCCAACCGGAACGCGCACATGTCAGACCTGATGAATCAAAATTAGAAGCATGGATATATACATGCGCAAGAAACATCTTTTATGACTATGCACGAAGAAAAAATACGAAAAAAATGGATGAGGCTGAAAGTGTGGAAGTGCTAGTAGAGGCTGATGCCGACCAACCTAGATCAAGCTTGAGTGATAATCCTTTGCATTTGGCTGTACACAGTGAACGTGACCATGATCTTTCTGAGGCGATCATGTCTTTAGATGACCTACACCGTGCTGTGATAATCTGCAGACATGTCGATGGTATGTCTATTCCAGAAACAGCTAATCACTTAGGAATACCTGCAGGAACGGTAAAAAGTAGAGAGCATCGGGGCATAAAAAAGTTAGGACAGTGGTACAAGCAACACAACGCAACCGCGCTCCTTGATGATTATTTGGTTTGAGCGTTGGACTATCGCAATTATATTTGTTTATAATCTTGTACAAATTCAAATCGGCTTCTACGATTAGAATTTTTATGCACGGTCTGCTCGCTTTGCAACTCTGCGCTCCGCATCGGTGAGGGCTTTCTTGCGAATGCGAAGGCTTACGGGAGTGACTTCAAGCAACTCATCCTCACCAATAAAATCCAAGCATTGTTCAAGTGAAAGTGTCGTGGGTGGAGTCAAACTTTCTGATACACCCTCACCAGATGAGCGATTATTGGTAAGCTTTTTTTCCTTACACACATTCACTTCAATATCCATTGGTTTACTCGCCGCACCGACAACCATTCCCTCATACACTGCTACCTGAGGGCCAATAAAAAGAATTCCTCTACTTTGCGCTCCGACAAGTCCATATGTGGCTGATGTTCCCGACTGCGTTGCAATAAGTGCGCCATTTCGAAGAGATTCAAGCCTACTCCCCCGCGGTTCATATCCTAAAAAGTATGTGGACATAATGGCGGTGCCGCGCGTATTGGTAAGCAGAATATTTCGAATGCCGAGCAAATTAGCTGATGAGATTTTAAATACAAGTCGTGCACTTGAACCCAAATCTCCATGCATGCTTTGTATGATTCCTTTTCTCTTACCAAGCTCTTCATTCACTGATCCCACATATTCCTGAGCAACGTCGATGGTAACTTCCTCATATGGTTCGCACATCACACCATCGATTTCCTTGTATATTACTTGAGGCTTCGATATTTGCATCTCAAACCCCTCGCGTCTCATTGTTTCAATTAGTACCGCTAAGTGAAGCTCTCCCCTGCCCGACACAACAAAGTCCGTGCTTGCTTCCGACTCTTCGATATGTAATCCAAGATTGGTTTCCTTTTCCTTTAGGAGTCTTTCTTTAATCTGACGAGATGTTGTGTATTTTCCTTCTCTGCCCGCAAACGGAGAAGAATTGGGGCCAATAGTGATTTTAATGGTAGGGTCTTCAACCTTGATACTCGTGAGGGCATGCGGATGTGCAGGATCGGTGACGGTATGGCCAATGGTCAAATCTGCAATGCCAGCAATAGCAATAATATCTCCTGCCGATACATGCTCGACCTCATCACGCTTGAGCCCGTTACTCGTATAGAGTTTGGTCACAGTGTATGTTCCGCGAATGCCTTCCTCGTCTACGATAGAAACTTTTTCACCCTTGCTCAGGTGTCCTTGAGTAACTTTCCCAATACACAGCTTACCAACATAGTTATCTGCATCAAGCGTTGAAATAAGCAGTTGAAATGGTTTGTCTTCATTCACTACTGCGTTGGGAATCTCACGAAGAATGGTTTCAAAGAGCGGGCTCAGATCACCTTTCTTTTCCCCATCATACTTTTCGGGCAAATGAGTAAGCGCCACTCCATCACGCCCCACTGCGAAAAGCGTTTGAAAGTTAAGTGCATCTTCAGAATGTGCAAGCTCCAAAAATAAACTCTCTACTTCAGTAATGACTGCGCGAGGTCGAGCATCTTTTTTATCGATTTTATTTATGACCAGAATGATTTTCAGATGGTTTTCGAGCGCCTTTTTGAGTACAAAGCGTGTTTGGGGCAATGGTCCCTCTGCAGCATCGACAAGCAGTATGGCGCCGGATGCCATGTTGAGCACGCGTTCAACTTCTCCTCCAAAGTCAGCATGACCGGGTGTGTCGATGATATTGATTTTTGTGCCGTGATAGAAAACTGAGGTGTTTTTTGCGAGAATCGTGATACCTTTTTCTCGCTCTAAATCATTAGAATCCATGATAAGATCCTGACTCATTTCCTTTTGATTATCACGGAAAAGTCCAGACTGTTTAAGCATCGCATCCACGAGTGTTGTTTTACCATGATCGACGTGGGCTATTATGGCAATATTTCTAATCTGTTGCATAAGGGGCAATTATACTACAGATAATGCGATATAACGGCACACACTGTATCATTTCTTGCCGTGAAGAATTTCTGCACATTGTGAGTCGCAATCAGGACTGATACCTGTTTCACCAAATAACTCTATGTGTAGTTGATTTACAGAAATCCGAGTTATCTTCCCTTTTGTACCTCTTAATGCATAAGTATGTGTGTTCGCATTATATGGACCAAGTGTCGCTGCAATGCCACGAATGTGCACAGCGTGTATCCCATGATGTTTTACATGGGCACACATGCGGTTCATTCTGCTTTGGTACTCAGCCCTCACAGTATCCACCTCCCCCCGGCGAGCTTCTCTTATTTTTCGCATATTATCAAGCGCAGCATTATCGACATGTGCATCGAACTCTATACCCAATCTTCTATATTCGTTATTCTCTTGCACAGACGGCATACTTAGCAAATAAATTTAAAATATTATCGAAAAATAAGATTTTGATTTAAATGAGGGTCTGAGGGCACTTCCATCTCATCTTCAGACAAATCATATCGTTCGATCTGGAAATATCTGCTGATATTGTATACCTTATCCGAAGGACGGCTTATGCCAACCTGCTCTTTTCTCCAATAATCACTATTAGCCACATGATGCGGCTCTGTCTCAACAAGTAGATAGGTGACTTTTTGTTTAGTGAGTGGATGCAATGTAAATCCTTGATGCTTTCTGCCCAGATACTGCAACGCGTATAGTTGACTATATCCAAGTTGATCGCGAGTAAACACATAGTATCCAAATTCTTTGGGGGCATCTGATGCAAAAAGTGTTTGCTCGAGTTTGTACTCCACAAAAGCCCAGTCTCCCATGCTCATTGATGCAACTAGTTGCGACTTCCAAATTGAAGTCAACCAACCAAACGGAAACATAAGGAAGATGCATATGGCAACTATGAATACCACTCGGGTACGAAACACATGCATAAGAAAACCCACAAAGCCTATGACAACAACGGGAAGCAATGGTCCAAAATAGTACCCCCACATCACTCCTTTATAAGGTAAAGTAACAATCCAATATCCAACCCACACATACAAAGCAAACCACACATAATCTGGTAATAAATCTTTGATGTTTAACTTTTTCACCGATATCTGTATAGAGTGTCTCCCCAGTGCAAACCCAATTAAGATCAGGATGACTGAATATGTGAGGGCACCACGTGCAAGCATTTGAATCAATTCTCGTCCGCTTGACACAAGACGTTCACGCATAAACGACACTAATGGCTCCGTCGACTTACCATGTGTCACCTCACCAAATACATACCGTATCGTGGAGTTTGTTTGTAAAAAATCATGTCGCAACTCAAACACAATGAATGTCAGAAGAAATGGGGTAATCGCCAATACTGATGTGATATGAAGCCATTTCTTATTTCGGATTATCTGCTCCATCAATATAAAGGTTGTGAGTACAACAAGAGGTGCCCCAAGCGCCATTTGAAACTGAATTATGATGCCGAGCAAAAAATACGAACTCATTATGTATCGTAGGCGTGTGAATCGATGATACAAAACAAGTGAGGCGAACCAAAGCGGAACAACCAAATATGCCCCAGAAGGATTGAGATAATTTATGGTCCACGAGAATGTGAGAAGTGCATACCACGTAACCACAACTAACGCAATAAAAGATTCTGACGTAATGCGCAATGACGCATACCACACAAAACATAGGGACACCATCCAAAGAACAAACCACCCCATGCCTATAATTGATGGATCTCCATTACCCAATAGATAAAATGGCAGATTTATATACAACCAAAGCGGTCCATGAAAAATCCCCGGAATGCCACCTGCGCGTGGCCCCAGCAAGGTAAGTTTTTGGTTTTCGACAATATTTTCGATAAGCAACAAATCTCGGGCAATGTCGGTATGAAAAAGAATGTTGCCTCTAATGGCAGTGATTGCCGCAAACGCCACACAAATTGCAAGTACTAAAGTAAGGAGCATTCGCACAATATGTGTGGCGCGTTCATTGACCATCGACTGCATATTTCGTATGATGTGTTTGAATGTGAGCATGTACTGTGGTTATGCTGTTGCTAAAACAAGCCTCCTTCAAATTCTTTGGTGTCAAGAGATTTGCGAAGGTGACACCACTGGCATTCGGGATCGTCACAAAAACGCTCCCAAAACCCAAGAGATAAAATGTCTGTTACCGCAGTTTGTATAGACTTCTCAAGTGTCTGCACATCTTCATCGGTTATATCAAACATCTCACGATGATGCTTGCCCTTCTCATCTGATTGAACAAAGTCAAGCACCCCACTTTGCATTTTCCATGTAGGACGAAAATGTTTCAGAAGTAGTTTGTAAAACACCAATTGCCGAAAGTAGTTTCCGTCACCATATTTCGTTTTTCCCATGATGTCGTTTCTACTTTTGGGTTTGCCTGTTTTGAAATCAATAACCGAAACAGTTTGCAAACTTCCGCCCATGTATTCCACCATATCAATTTCACCAGTGAGCTTTACCGACGACAAAAATGCATTCTCTTGCAGAGTGTGTTGCACTTCAGGAATACGCACTTTGACTTGAATGTTGCGACTAAGCGTATCTTCGTACGTTTTGAAGTAATCCATTAGAATTTGTTTTCCTCGCACGAGCGCATCGCTAATTTCCATCTTGGTAAATTGCTCACGTTGTGCGGATTTTTCAAACGCTGAAAGCAAATAGTCGCAGGATTTTTCACCCGATTCCTTATAGTGACTGAAGAAAATGGTGAGAGCATTGTGTACCGCATTACCAAACATTAGCACCTTATCCTTCCCCGATGGCACGCGAACCAGGTTCACATAAAAATATTTCCACGGACACTGGATATAGTTGTTGAGGGCGCTCACCGAAAGTCCATATTGACTGAATGTTGCGCGTACAAATTCGTTAAATGAATCAACCAGCATCTTTTGTGATGACAGAGATGGAGCAAGCGCTAACTGCATTGATGGCACATCGCTACGTGCCATAAGTTCGGGCTTGATATCCTCAAGGTACGGACTCGGCAGAGCTTGAGCGCCATCGGGGCGCGTTTTAGCATATGAGATATGAACTTGTTTGCGTGCGCGCGTAAGTGCAACAAAAAAGAGTCTGCGTTCATCCGGATCATGATCCTCTATTGCTTCTGCCTCATATACAGCATCTGGTAACGTGATAAGTTTGGGTTTTTTTCTTCCTCCCCAGACGGTGTCTTGGACATGGGGAATAAACACATGATCAAATTCAAGGCCTTTTGCTCCATGTGCCGTCATAAGTTGAACCTTTCCAGTACTATCTGTTTTAATTTTTATTTTGAGTGAAATATTGTGCTTTCGCATCTTTTCAACATACGTGAAAAAATCAGTGAGTTTCCATGTATGCTCTGTGTCAAGAAGCGCGATATTGTCATATAGTTCACGAAGTGGCGCAACAGCAAAAATCGGGTTTTCGCACGCCAAAATATGCTTCAATAAACCACTCTCTTCAACTACCGTATGAATAAATTCATCACATGGAATTTCCTTTGACTTAAGATACCATTGCCCTAATCGCACAAACCACGTGTGGAGTTTTTCAGAGTCATTGATGCCTATTTTTTGGAGCAGCTGCATATCTGCAAGCGCATGAGAGAGCTCAATGCGTCGCCGACTGACCGATTGGGTGAGCGTGTATAAATCGAGTGGGTTTACATCCCACAGTTTAAGGTGCAACGCTCGGAAAAGGTATTCTTCTTGTGCATAATACTCCACTGCTTCAAGCATCGTAAGCAGTGTCTGTACAACTTCACTCTTAAATACATCTTCTTCTAGCATCACTAACACCGGAAAGTCTGCTTTGACCGATGCCTGTGCAATCGGAGCAATGTGCGCTCGTTTGCGCACAAGGACCGCCAGCTCGTGCGGGGCCGTCCCATCTTGTATTAATTTTTTTATCTCGCTCGCAACCGCCTGTAATTCCTCACCAATTGTGTCGGCTATAATGACACGTATTGGTTTTTCTGTGTGACCAGCATGCGCGGTTAGCTTTTGCTCGGGTACATCGAGTAGTTCTATGGCATTATCAAGTATGGTTTGGGTTGATCGGTAGTTATTGGTGAGGGTAATAAGCTTCGCACCCGGATACAATTTGGTGAACTTTCTAAAGTTTTCAACAGATGCACCTTGAAATCGAAATATCGCTTGCTTCTCATCGCCAACCACAAATATGTTGGGGTTTTTGTGAAAAGAGGTGAGTAATTGAATTATTTTATTTTGCGCGTTGTTTGAGTCTTGATGTTCATCTACCAGAATGTATTGATAGTGCTCCATCTGACGAAGTCTGAAGTCTTCATCGCGTTGTAGTTTCCCCAGCACTGACATAATCAGATCATCATAGTCATACAAATCAACTTCACGCAACGCACGTTGGTACGCAGAATACGCTGTCAGGATCTCATTGTTTTTTTCAATGTTTTTGAGCTTTTTTTGAAATTTTGTTTTTAATTTTCCCTTTGATATTTTGCTTTCTTTGTTGGGAGTACTCTCAAATACCAATCTTTCCTGATCAATTAGAATTTTTAATTCTTCGGGGCTCACTCCTTCTCGTTTCAGCTCGCTAAATGAACCTAAAGCATCTTTCACATAATGGTGTGGTTTGCCAAATGGTTTTATGTGAGAAAACGAATGGGTGTCAAATATGCCTTCGAGAATTTGCACTTTTTGCACTTCATCGGCAAGCTTCATACCAAGAATATCCCAAAAATCATCAGGGTTTTGTTCGATAAGAAATGCGCAAAACGCATGAAACGTAAATATGTTCACTCGATAGGCATCACTGCCAATAATATTGAGTAGTCGCTCGCGCATGTTGAGTGCCGCAGCTTGCGTGAAAGTCAGCGCCAAAATATTACCTGGATTTACCTGCGTTTGACGCAAAATGTGCGCTATGCGTAATGTGAGGATTTGAGTCTTGCCGGTGCCAGGGCCTGCAATAACCATGACGGGCCCTTCAATCGTATCTACGGCTACTTTCTGCTGTGAGTTGAGCTTCTGATACTGTTTATGAAATTGGTCATTTTTGTGTTTCATGACGTCATTGTATCACCGAAGCTAAGCCTACCGTTTGTATTTTGAGCACATTCGCTCATGAAAAACAGAATAACTTACGGAGTATTTTCTTGCATTTCAACATCCAATCCTTCTGTTTTACCATCAGAGGGTTGTATATGGTATACAGGAAAATCGGAAGGCGGTGTAAGTTGAAGACGCACAGCGCCTGGATATATGCCAGGCGTCGGGTACATGATTTCGTAAGTATTTTCGTTTCTTGGAGGCGCAATCACCTGAGGGTCAAGCTTAAATGTGGGAATGTCACGACGGATGGTGGGGGTTTTCACCATACTATCGTTGCCTGTCTTAAAAGAAAAATTCGCCTGTTTGTTGCATCCATTGATATGCAATACACATTGCACCGTATGCTGCGTGTCACTCGCCCACGCGCCATTACTGATGAAACTATCCATATCACTCAGGCTGATTTTTTGTAAATATTGAAATTCGTCTATGCCCAAAGCGCCTGGTGGAAGCACTACATAATTACCATTCCTATCGCTTCCAAGCATTTGATGCTTCGAACCTGCATGCGCGCCCGTGCCATCGAAAACACTACAAGAATCTACCCTCTCCACACGTTTATTAAAACGTATTACTATTGGGCTGTATGTCGAAACATCGGTGGCATTCGCCGATGGATATGACCAATCCATACTTTTATCAGTTGAAACTAATGAGCACCTCAGCATCTCAGTGCCCCTGACGATTGAAAACCGTGAGCGAAATCGTTCGATCTGTTGAAAATTTGCATCCATGAACTGGGAATAGCCTGATGTCAGGGGTGGTACAAACCCGATAAGCGCCAGAGTGAGAAGTGCAAAAACAAGAGCACTGTGTATCTGCGACTTTCGAATCACTATCAAACGAATTATTACCAGATACGTAATGACAAGCAGTAGTGCGATGGGTATGGTTTCCATGAAAAACAAAAACACCAGAGGGTCCACCCCTTCAAACAATGAAAAAAGCGCAGAAGCAGTTGGCCAAAGAGATTGGCCCACGGAAAACGGAATGAGCACAACATATTTGTTGTATATGCTCCACAATATCACAGGCAACAAAAACAAAAAATACACAAGCATCACGTGTGTCAGTTTTTTGAAAGTATGTTTCATACTGCGCTTATAAGATTATCCCAGAGCAGAGGAGCCCACACAAGTTCGAAAGACCTTACATATGGCATGAATATCATGATGCTGAATATGCATGCCAAGTGGTAAGTAAATTACACTCTTGTCTTGAGCCCACTCACATCCGTCAAGCTCTGCTCGAACGAGAAGGCCATGTGCACGCAAAGAAGTGATAATTTGTGGTGCTTCCGGCATCCGCAAACCAACGGGATACGCACACATATGAAAACCATCATGCGAGTTGCGCTTTACAGAAAAGAGTCGATTATCATTTTGAATTATATCGCCTATTAGATTGTCATACAGCACGACTTGTGTGGCTTTCACTTGTGCAATGGTATCCCTATCCACGTAAGACCGAAGCCAACTAAATAGCTTGAGTGTCTGCAGTGGCCTCATAGAATCTCCGATTCTGTCATATCCTTTGAGCATGCACTTCTCTGCCCATTCACCACATAACGAAGATATTTTCGGTAATGGAATAGATTGAGCATACAGACATACATGCATAAGAAGCCAATACCAGATAATGTAAATAACATCCCAACTCCACACCTGGCGAACACTCATCTTAATCATGTGAATATTTTGTAGATTACCATATAACCTCGAGCCCTGAAGCGGCAGCACTTTGCGCCAACTATCAAGAACAAAGTGGTGAGGGTGGCGCAAGTGAAGGGTGTTAACGTCCACAATCTGATGAGCACAATCTTCTATCACAATGCAATCTCTCGTCGTAAGGGTTTGCCAAAATGTGTCTTGATCTAATAACGTGTTTCGGATGCCTACTGCATGAAATACCACAAGAATTATTGGATTATGTTTGGATATATGGGCCTGGAGAGTCTGCGTATCAGTCTGGAAAGATGTATCAACTGGATAAACCTCCACCTGCAGCCCATGCGCTCGCATATTATTCATTACATCGATACACCAAAAACTTGGCGCAAGCGCAACCGATCCACTTGGTATACGGTGCACCTCTAAAAGAGCCCACAGACCATCTTCCCATGACAAATAATCTATCGAATCGATATCAGTGCGAATGTTGCGATGTTTGCTCCATGAAAGATATGGAACGATATTGTGTGGATACAATGGAATCATAGTGCTATATAAAGCTTGGCACAAACTCAGCATTATAACAACACAAATCACCTGTGCTATACTGTGGGTATATGCTACACACATCAATCGCACATGCGATAAATAAACAAATCATTGTCGAACTCTCAGCTCAAATGACATATTTGAGCATGGCAGCGTGGCTTGAAGCGAAAAGCCTCAAAGGGTTTGCCAAGTGGTTTAAAAAACAAGCTGACGAAGAGCATGAGCATGCCATGAAGTTTTATCATTTTGTTTTGGAGCGAGGCGGCTCCGTAGCTCTTACCGATATTCCTGTTGCTCAATCAGTTTGGAAAACACCACTTGATATTGCTGAAGGGGGATTGGCCGCCGAACAGCAAAATACTGCAAACATCAATAGCATCTTTGAGCTTGCACGCAAACATGGAGATTATGCAACCGAGGTATTTTTACATTGGTTTATTGAAGAACAGGTTGAGGAAGAAGCGCTTATGACAGAGCTTATCGACAGAGTGACACTCACGAAAAATCACGATCCAGCACTCCTTATCCTCGATAAGGAACTCGGGTCACGAGAATAAACGAGAAGGAGAATGTTGTTTGATGTATACATCGACATCAAACTTTTTTTGTGCTCCGCTCGCACTCATAAAACGTATTTTTCCGAATATGGGCCGAGTAAACCATGGCCTATCGTGGACTCCACCCAAACACCATGCAATGCCCGCATAGCCGTTTGGATCTCGACCGTCTAGCTCGAAACGATCATTTAGATATATAGCGATACGCATCGCCTCATCTACTGCAGGTGTCCATTCCAGTATTTTCTTAGCCCAATACATACGCATATATCCATGCATCTTGCCGGTGCGCACCATTTGATTGTGAGCTGCATTCCAAAGTGGATCATGTGTTTGAGCTTGTTCACATTGCTCCAAAGTGTATACGTATGAGCGACTATCATGACTATGCTTTTCATGTGATACTTTTGCCCAAGCCGGGAACCCCAGCGGATCATCATAATGGGGGGTGTACCAGCAAAAGTTGTCCGAAAGCTCTCGACGAACAACAAGCTCTTCAAGAAAAGCTTTTTTTGATTCGATATTTGCAGATGAAGCCACTACCTCTTGCATCACCCGAGATGCATAGATATGACCAAAATGAAGATATGGCGAAAGATCAGACTGTCCGTCCATCGTTGGATCGTTTCGAGTTTGCGCATATGTTTCAAGTTTCAAATTGATGAAATGGCTGAGCTTTTTGCCTGCATTCACAGATCCGGGAGCGACCCAAGTAACCGCAGAAATACTACTATCAATAGACAAACTCTTGTTCAAACCTTCCCAATCGATTTTTAGCACACTCATCTGCCATGTGTTTAGTTGTTTATGAGGCGTGGGAGGGATTCCCTCAAACTCTTTGAGCAGTCTATGGATTTTTGGGCGTATGGTGTATGCACCATATTCACGCTTATCTGATGCATACCAACAGGGCACCACGTTATGCGCATCCACCACATGCAGTGGCACATTTATTTTTGAAATGAGCTCACTTTCCCACTGGCGTTTAATGCGCAATGGAGAAAAATCTGTCACCACAACTGATGCATTCCACTCCTTTACCGATTTTGCAATCGTTTGGGGAGGGTTACCTACCAGAATAAAAAAAGGTATTTGCAAGTGAGCCAGATCTTTCTCTACCTGACGCAACCCTTGAAGCATAAAATCATATGAGCGAGAAGACGCACCTAAAAACGAAGGGCTTAATACAAACAGTACCACCATCGGTTTGCGCTGAGTGTACGCCAAATATTGTGCATGTGTAAGGGCCCAATTATCATGCACGCGCTGATCGCGGCTCATCCAGTAGATGATCGGGCCATTTTTCTTAGTTGTTTTTTGACCAAGTTGGCGAACTCTCTGAGGGTGAATGGGGGCAATACTCATGCGGAGAGTATAAATCAATCTGATAAATTTTATTAAGTCGGGACGGTGAGACTTGAACTCACGACCTTACGCTCCCAAAGCGTACGTTCTACCATCTGAACTACGTCCCGAAATGTAACTACTCAAACGTCATATCTTATTCTCCTACCACCCACCATATCTCGTTCCTACATTGATTTTGCGCTATTGTAACACTACAAGAAGCTATAATCTACTCATGTCATTCCTGCACGAAATACGCACTCCCATTCTTATCATGTGGTCGCTTATCATAATTGTGTACATCATTCGATCGCCAACACTTACATGGCTTAACCCACCAAGCACAATAGATGACAAGTACTATGAGATGCTTAATCCATCGAGATTTACTGAATATGGTTTGGTCACCAACATATCTGATGGCGACACGCTTACCATTGATGAATCGTACGATGTGCGCCTCATGGGCATTGATACACCCGAGCTTGCACATCCCGAAATCTTCATCAAAGAAGAATGTTTTGGGAAAGACGCGAGCCTTCGATTAAAACAACTCCTAGCTAATACATATGTTTATCTTTTTAAAGACCAAAAAGACGTCGACCATTACAATCGACGACTGCGCTTTGTGTTTGTTCCCGACAGGGGTAATCCAACAAGATATCTTTCTGTGAATGCATATATGGTGGGAGAGGGGTTTGCCAGAGCATATGCGCTTGAACCTAATCAAACATACAAACAAAAGATTGCGGCATTACAGCAAGAGGCGATTCAAAACAAAAAGGGCTTATGGGGAACATGTGATAGGGAGAAATTTCGATGGTAACTTATTAAGAGAATAGCTTTTCTCGCTGTAAATATCCTACTTTCGCTCTGCCCCAGCGAATGCCAAACATGGTTGCAATGGGTACCGCAAGAATTATGCCTATGCTTGAAACAAGTGTGCGCACTATTTCTTCTGCGATAAGCTCGCGCTGCACCACCACCCACAGCGGCACATCTGTTTTGTATATTAGCAAAAACATAGGGAGCGCAGCACCCACATACACAAGCACCAAAGTGTTCACAAGCGATGCAATATGATCTCGACCCAGTTTCATCGCTTCAACAAATAGTTGGGGCGTGCGCATATCAGGTTTTGCCTTACTTAACGACTGTACAATACCAATTTGAGATACCGTCACATCATCAAGAACACCCATAGCGCTAATTATCATGCCTGCAATAATGAGGTTTGAAAGTTTGAGTGTCTCCCCAAATCGAAAGGTGACTGCAGCCGCTTCCTCGGAAGCATATCCGGAAATGTAGGTAAGTGAGGTGAATAGTGCGGAAAGCAAACCAGTTGCCACAAGTGCAATCATAGTAGTAATCACCGCAAGAGTCGTTTTCTGATTAAACCCATGACTCACATAAAACATTAATGGGACGATGATAAGCGCGGTGAGAATGGAAATCACAATCGGGTCAGAACCTTCAATGACTTGAGGTATGGTGACGGTGGTGAGCAGTGCAAAAGATACTCCCATTGCCACAATGGCTAATGCCCCTTGTAATCTGCCAATCGCAATCACCACCACCACAAAAAGAAGTGCAAGAATGATATATGGCACAGTTCTGTCGCGCTCTATGATTGAAGCGATGCGCTCACCGCCGACGGTGGTAACTGACACAATAAGCCTATCGCCCACCGCATATGTGGGACTTGAAATATATTTTTCAGCAAGTGTATTAACTACGAACTCTTCCTTAGGGCCCTGAAGATTATTTGTTTCTACCCGAACTTGCTCGGTGTTCACAATCTCTTTGACTGTGACTGAGTGGAAATCATCCTTTGCCCACACCGTTTTTTGTGAAGCAATAGAAAGCAAAATAAATACGGCACAGACGACAACAGATTTTTTGAGCGGTGAAATAAATACACGCATAGGAAACGTGGTACGGAGGTACCGTATCATAGATTATGATATAAAACTCCTTTGAATGCAATGACTCGCGCACCCATCACTTGACAGGATGAATATTGGCTATTACAATAGTTAGCAGATAAACCATTTGTCTGCTAATTATGGATAATCCTTTTGATAAACCAATACAAAACCCGCTCGAAAAATTTACTGTCGATCTCACTCAGATGGCTCAATCCGGCAAACTCGACCCGGTCATTGGGCGAGATTCCGAGGTGCGTCGGGTTATACAAATACTATCCCGACGAACCAAAAATAACCCCGTGCTATTGGGTGATCCTGGCGTGGGAAAAACAGCAATTGTTGAAGGGCTTGCTCAGCGCATCATTGACGGGGATGTCCCCACTTCACTTCGCAATAAATCACTGCTTTCCATCGACTTGCCCGCTCTGCTTGCAGGCGCATCATTTAGAGGTGAATTTGAAAAACGGCTTAAAGCCGTGCTTGAGGCTATTGAAAAATCTGAGGGGAAGTACATTCTATTCATCGATGAACTCCACACCATTGTCGGGGCGGGTGCCGCCGAGGGGGCGGTAGATGCAGGCAACATGCTTAAGCCCGCACTAGCGCGGGGTATGCTTCATGCAATAGGTGCAACTACTGTCCGTGAATACCGAATGCACATAGAAAAAGACCCTGCGCTTGAACGCCGATTTCAACCGGTCTTTATCGAAGAACCAAGCATTGAAGACAGTGTTGCAATACTTCGAGGCATTAAAGAAAAATATGAGGTGCATCATGGTATCAAAATAGCCGATGATGCAGTGATCGCTGCAGTCAATCTCTCAACCCGCTATATCGCTGATAGGTTTTTGCCAGATAAGGCAATTGATCTTATTGATGAGGCATCGGCAGTCGCCAAGATTGAAGTTGACAGTATGCCTGCAGAACTGGATGAGCTTAAACGGCAAATTATTCGAATTGATATTGAACTCGCAGCATTAAAACGCGAGGAAAACGCAAAAGAAAAACAAAAAGAGTTGAGCACAGAGCGAGCAAAACTGCAGGAGCAGTTTGATGCCATTCACACCAAGTGGATGGCGCAAAAAGAAATTATCAGCAAACTGCAAGAAGCACGAATACGCCTTGATAAGAAAAAAATCGATCTTGAAAAGGCAGAGCGCGATGTTATGCTCAACGAAGCAGCACAAATTAAATACGGTGATATCCCCCACATTCAAAAAGAAATTGAAGCCCTGCAAAAACAATGGGACACAATCCCAGATGCCAACAAGGTGCTTCGCGAAAAAGTGTCTGATGTTGATGTTGCATCCATTGTTGCAAAATGGACTAATATTCCTCAGACTCGTCTCCTGGCCACAGAATCAGAGAAAGTGGCACATCTGGACACTGAAATGAAAACACGAGTGGTGGGACAAGATGAGGCAATAGAAAAAATTGTAGGCGCAATTAAGCGATCACGCGCAGGACTTTCTGATGAGAGCAAGCCCATTGGATCATTTCTATTTCTTGGCCCGACCGGTGTCGGCAAGACCGAAACGGCACGCGCTCTCGCCGCAAGCCTTTTTAATGATGAAAAAAACATGATTCGCATTGATATGAGCGAGTATTCAGAAGCCCACTCGGTGGCGCGGCTTATTGGTTCACCTCCCGGCTACGTCGGATATGAAGAAGGTGGGCAGCTCACTGAGGCAGTTCGTCGCAAACCATACAGCGTGATACTACTTGATGAAATTGAAAAAGCTCATCCACAAATATTTAACACATTTCTGCAAATATTTGATGACGGCAGACTCACCGACGGCAAAGGTAAGACGGTAAACTTCCGAAACACCATTATTATTATGACTTCAAACCTGGGATCAGACGCTTATGGAGTGGAGAAATACACACGTGAGATGGTGGAGCTTAAGGTTATAGACACAGTGCGTGCGTTCTTTAAGCCCGAATTTATCAACCGGCTCGATAGCATGGTTGTCTTTAATTCCTTGACAGAAGAGATGATGAAAGAAATTGTAAAACTACAACTAGCAATGGTTGAGAAACGACTAGAAAAAGCGGGATATGGATTTCGATACACACCAAAACTTGAAGCGTATCTACAGGAGAAAGGGTTTGACCCTGTGTATGGCGCGCGCCCTCTTAAACGGGTAATAAATGAAGAAGTGCTTGATGAAGTAGCATCAATGATTGTAGAGGGCGCGGTGCAGCAAAACCAACAAATCATCGTAGACCATACGGCAAAAGGAATCGTAATATCTCAGAAAGCGAGAAATTAATTGCAGTGCCCTGTACTTTGTACTCTGTACTTTGTACTATATCCTCCATGTCTCTATCCATCTTCTCTTGGAATGTGAATGGCATCCGCTCTGTCATTAGAAAAGGCGCTTTGCAATTATTTGTGAAGCAATATTCACCTGATATTGTGTGTCTACAAGAAACAAAAGCAGATCCTCAAGAGCTTCCTATTGATTTCGCAGATTATGATGAACACTGGAATTCTGCTACCCGCAAAGGATACGCAGGCACTGCTATCTTTAGTAAAGCCAAACCACTCTCAATACGCCACAATCTGCCTCCACACATTGTGAAACAATTCAAATTAACTGATGATGGGTATGGCGATCCAAACCGAGAAGGTCGCATACTTACTGCTGAATACGTCGACTTTTTTGTGGTTAACTCATACACGCCCAATGCTAAAGACGATTTATCACGCCTTCCCCTCCGTCATGAAAAATGGGATCCGGCATGCCTGGCATACTGCAAAGAATTAGAACAAGATAAGCCTGTCGTCTATTGTGGAGATTTCAATGTAGCACATACAGCACATGATCTCGCTCGACCCAAAGAAAATGAGGGAAATAAAGGATATACCAAAGAAGAGCGGGAAGGGTTTCAAAACTATATTGATGCAGGATTTGTTGATACGTTGCGGATGTTCCATCAAGGCCCGGGACACTATACGTGGTGGGCGCCATGGGGAGGCGCTCGCGCACGAAATGTCGGATGGCGCATTGACTATGTGCTTGTTTCCTCAAAACTCAAAAACAATATCATCGACGCAAGGATTCATCCTGAGGTGAGGGGCTCAGATCATTGTCCGGTCAGTATTACTTTACAACTATAGAACAATATCACACATATTTACTTCTCCTTGAATAAGAAGGAGTACCGGGCGAAGCACGGGGAGGTAGTTAATAAATTGCAACCACCCCCTACCCCCTCCTCAACTGAGGAGGGGAATATTAACAATCTTCATACCTCCATCGTTTTCACGTGAGGACGGGAATTAACATTTTTCATACCTAAATTGCCCTCACCAGAGAAGAAGAATCGTTATTTTCCATCTATTCCCCGAGCGCTTTTATTTTTGGAGATCTTTCACAAGCTCAAGAACAAGTTCAATGGGCATTGCAAGGCCCAAGCCTTCGATGGGGGTTTCCTTATCAAACCAACTGAATTTTGCCGTATTCATCCCGACAATGCCACACTCATTGATAAGCGGCCCTCCTGAATTCCCCGGATTAATTGCCGCATCTGTTTGAATATACTTGATGGTGTCTGTTTGAGTGTTGAATCGAGAAAATACACCACGTGTGAATGCCGGCTCTGGTTGATCTCTTTCTTTGGGCCAGCCTACTGCAAAAAGTTCCTCTGCTTGTGCCAATTTATCGCTTGTGAAAAACGGGCACGTAGGAAGTGACTCTGAAGCCTTAAGCAATGCAATATCGTAGTCTGTTGATGTGTGCAGAAGTTCAAGGGGGATTTCTCTGTCGCCCACGCGTGTGGTAAAAGTGGTGCCCCCTTGCACGACATGACGATTGGTAACGATAAACCCTTGTCCCAAGCTAATCCCCGTGCCATGAGCACGCTCTTGGATGATGACATAGGCACATCGCTTAGTGGCATAGACTGTTTCACCCATACTGCATCCGGCGCGCGCATTAGTAAGCGATGCGCTTGCGATCTCTGCTTCTTTTTGTGACTTAAGATGCATACGCCACAAACTCATAAAGGTCACCAGAATCGCTCCGCCCGCGATAAGCCCCACTAAAAAAGTGACAACGATGGTCTTTATGGTGGTATCTTCCTGAGCAACTTGCTCTTGAAGTTCTTCCGGCAGTCTGTTTGCATGTGCGTAGGCGTCTTCTGACATACCATCACATCGTAACATAAAACCCTATGGAGTGGTAGATAGACTTATTCTTTCCAGACTCTCGCGAAAATCAATGTGTGCATGCTCCCCGCTCAATGCACGTACATACACAGCTCACCACACCCGTTTCATAAAAGACGTTCGTCTATACTTGAGTCATGCGGATAAATCTATGGCTTCTTGGATACTCACTCGGTGAGCGTCCTCTGATTCATACTATGTACATGAAGAGAGTACTTTGTTTGGGCGGACGCTCAACGCTTTTTGAAACGGATGTTTGGTGAGCTATATACGACATCATGAGATTATTGCATTATTTCGGGCATGTATAGGGAAGGTAAAAATGAGTTCAACTCTCTGCGACTATACGGTCAACAATTTCGCGGATCATGCGATCATCTTCAATGACAAGAGTGTGGCCATTCACATCAAGCTGAATGTTTTCCGCGCCTTCAAGATATGAGCTTCCGCGCACCAGAATCATATTATCAATTGCAGGGTATAAACTGACAAATAGGTGATTTTTATCAGTCAATTTTCTCAGCTCTTGAAGTAGTGGAGAGGCTGGTTTCATCTCATGCAAAGATAATAGTCTAAGATGGCCAAACACCGAGCCACCAAAGGGTGGTGCAATACTAAAGATCTTCTGAGGCATGGGAATGTCCTCACGATACACCGCATATTTGGTCACCAAACATCCTTTACTATGAGCGATGATGAAATAGTTCTTTAATTCTTTTCGTCGTATATGATCTGCAAGTTTGCGTGATGCCACTTTGACAGGAAACCGTTGGCCATCAAGTTCAGGCACCAAATGTATTTTGTATCCTAACGCATTGAGAGTGCTCGCAAGCTTTCGATGGCGCATGCCTGTGTCGTTGTATCCATGGACAATAACAACATCGCCCCGCTGACCACTCTGCCAGGCTTTTGGGGGATGGTGATACAACTTGTCTAAGGTGTGCGCCTTAAGTATCGCCGCATACTCCCGCAAGACCCACATATACTTTTGCATAGTAATATTATCTCAATTCAAATGATGCTAATAGCTTTTGATTACCTTCTATCTGAAATCTGAGCAAATCTTGATATATCCCGGCACGATGAGACAGCTCACCGGGAGAACCTTGATCCACCACACGCCCTGCATCAATAACAATGATTTTGTCTGCATTTTGAATGGTTGAGAAACGATGAGCAATCACTAAAGCGATTCTATTTTTCATAAGCACTTCAAGCGCTTTCTGAACTTCAAGCTCGCTTTGCGCATCAAGACTACTGGTCGCTTCATCTAAAATGAGAATAGGCGCATCTTTTAAGATGGCGCGTGCAATTTGGATACGCTGTTTTTGACCACCTGATAGGCGCACACCCCGTTCGCCAATCTCACTATGCAACCCCTGAGGGAGCTCGCTTACAAAATTCCACGCATGCGCTTTCTCAAGGGCTGACTGAACTTGGGCATCTGTTGCTTCGATGCCATAAGCGACGTTATCGCGAATAGATGTAGAAAACAACTCATGATCCTGAAACACAAGCGCTATTTGATGACGAAGCTGTGTGACAGTGAAATCTGCATACGTACGATCATCTAAATATATCGTGCCTTTTGTTGGGTCGTAAAATTTCATAAGCATATTGGTAATGGTGGTTTTACCAGCACCACTTTTACCAACAAGCGCCACCACTTCATCACGTTTTATCTCAAAGCTCACATCCTCAAGCGCGAGTTTACTCTGTGGGTCATACCGAAATGAGACATTATCAAATCGAACAGAGTGAACGGGTATACGCGTTGGTTTGGAATTATCTTCAATCGTTTCACGCGAAGGCAGATCAAGTATCGAGAAATAGTCTTTGGATCCATTTTCCGCTTCTTGAATCCGGCCAAGAACAAACGACATGGCAAATAGCGGCCGACGTATTTGGTTTACTAACTGAATAATAAGGACCAACTCCCCTATGGATCCCTGTCCTTGCAAGGTTTTAATAAAGGTAAACAGATACACACCAAAAAGCACAAGATACAAGCAGGCATTTCGAATAAAGTCGTACAAATGAAACGTAGAACTTTGTTTGGCGAAATACACGTTTGATTGGGTCAAACCATCTGCGATAGTGCGCATTTCGCGCAATTGATTGTTAAACCCGCGAACAAGTCGTATATTTATAATACTCTCGCTGAGCCTGCCCCGCACGATATCTTCGAATACGTTGCGTTTTTGCTGATAGCCGGACCAGTGTTTGGTTGAGGCTGCGCTAAAATAAATGTATATAGGGAAAAGCAAAGTCATGAAAAAGGCGGTTGGAAGATTGTAGTAGGCGAGAAGCCCTATGGTGACAAACGATTGGAGGAATGAAGGGACAATAAAATTTGTCGAGGTATTAAAAAAGTCAGTAATGACCTGCACACCTCGATTCAACTGATTGATGATCTTTCCCGACAATTCCCCATCGTAATAGGTTTGAGACAGCGTTAAGGCTTTACGAAAAAAGGTCTCGGTGAGAAATTTTCGCAGTCGAGCAGCATAATGGTCACCCAGCCTGCTTGAGATATTGGTGAGTGCCTGCGACGATAGGTTGAGAGCAAGCATAAGAATAAGCAATGCACCAACTGAAGTGAATGGGTGTTTGGTCAAATCCGCCCATGTGCCCAGACTTTGAGAAGATGAGGTGACTATATCGACAATCGTCTTTAATAGAAGCGGCATGGCAAGCTCTAAAAGTGAGCCGAGAATGATGAGAAGGGATATGAGCAAAAACCCACCATGGAGCGGTTTAGCCAGTTTGATAATCTTGCTGATGTTTTGCATAAGTGTGTACGAGTGCGGGGTCTTTATTATAATCTACAAAGACCATGACATGGCCCGTTTTCCTGATACACTATTGATTCAAATATCGCCCGTTCTTTATTCATTATCTCTCGCTCATTTATGTATACCCCACCTTCAGAAATTCTCAAAAAGTATTCAGATGTACTCATTAAATTCGCGCTGTGGTCGGGTAAAGGGGCGCAACCTGGTGACGTAATATTTGTGACGCTCAATGAATCTGCTCGACCCTTACTCCCCCACATCCAACGTTCAATTCTTGAGTCGGGAGCACATATGATGCTCAACTACCAGCCAGATGGACTCACCCGCGACTTTTACGAAAGGGCAAACACCGAGCAAATCGATTTTGTACCCAAGCCATATTTGTTGGAACGCGTCAAACTTGCCACACACTTTGTTAGCATCATTTCCGAGACAGACAAACACGAGCTCGAAGGCATAGACAGCAAGAAAATCATGCGGCGCGGTGAACTTATGAAGTTTTATCTTGATGCGCGAAGACGCAAAGAAGACAAGGGTATGTTAACGTGGACATTGGGACTTTATGGAACACCCGCCATGGCGAAAGAGGTGGGACTGTCAGAAGAAGAGTATTGGAAACAAATCATCGACGCATGCTATTTAGATGAAGCAGATCCTATTAGTACCTGGCGAACAGTATCTGATACGATCGAGTCAATCAAAAACAAACTTAACCAATTACCGATACGCTCACTCCACATCAAAGGAGAAGATGCTGATCTGATTATTACCGTGGGCGAAGACCGGCTATGGCTTGGTGGCAGTGGACGAAATATCCCCAGTTTTGAACTGTTCATTTCCCCAGACTGGAGGGGCACTGAAGGATGGATACGATTTAATCAACCTTTATACCGTTATGGCAACCTGATTGAAGGGGTAGAGTTAACATTTCAAAATGGACTCGTAACCAAAGCTCATGCTCGAAAAAATGAGCAGGTTCTTGTTGATATGATTGCAGTACCCAACGCCAATAAAATTGGTGAGTTCTCACTTACGGACAAACGCCATTCTCGCATTACCAAATTTATGGGTGAGACGTTGTATGATGAAAACGTAGGTGGGCCTTTTGGAAACACTCATATAGCGCTTGGCTCTGCATACCGGGATAGTTATGCTCACGATCCCAAGATGGTTGATGAAGAGAAATGGAGCGCAATGGGCTATAACGATTCTTCTGTGCATACGGACATTGTTTCAACCACCAATCGCACGGTAACGGCTACATTGCAAAATGGGACTAAAATGGTCATTTATACAAACGGACAGTTTGCGCTGTAACTCAAGATTGTTACTTGATGCTTATGCAATTTTTGGCGGATCGGTTGGACCCAGCGGGCAGTCAGACCGTTTCACTAATGCTCCTCCAGTTCGCGGAATAAATAGCACAAGAATAAGCAGTGCGATAAGCCACCAAGCTCCACTTAAGCCATCGAATGCCAAAAGCATGGTGATTTGTTGGAGCACGATAACCGGTATAGCTGCATACATACCAAGTTTATAAATATATATATACGAATGAGGCCTGCCAATTACTCGTGCCACAAAGTATCCTAGTACCGCTAGAAAAACAATGTTCAAGAGTACGCCTGAGGTGAGGAAAAGCGGGCCTAAAAGAATCATGAGGATTGCACCTGCAGTAACAAAATACAATACGAAGCTGGGAATCTGATCAATAAATGGCCTGACTCTATTTACTATCTGACCATACGAAACATTGTCAAAGGTCAGCGGTTGTGGTACTTCCTGCAACATATCCGCATACGGATAATACCGCACTTCTCCCCGCTCTGACTGCTTGATGGCAAGGCCATTTTTCATTGCTAGTATTGCTGTCTCATATGTATCAAAGTCGTCAATTGATGCTGTGGTATCTATGGTGAGAAGCGCCGCTTGAGATGAAAAACTCTGCTCTGATAGCTCAGCAAGATCACTGTTTGCTTCATCCGACAAAAGTAAAGCGAAGATATCTTCTCCCAACACATATGGTTCGGGTTGATTGATTGAAAGCTGACTATCTTCAAATCGTAGCGTCAAATCTTCCGGATAGGCATTGTCTAGGAATGTATTAATCTTTGGGGGCAGATCTTCAATTTGTGACCTGTTAGTAAAATAAAAGCCAACCATCTGGACGACAAACACAGATACAACAACCATAAACAGCACATACAAATGCGCGTACCGACGTCCGAATGAATCGTTTTCATTTTCCTGATAAAACGATTTGTCATAACAAGCCCTTATGATATTGCGCAGTATGGTAAGCATAAGTATAAAAATGAATTGGAATGTGAACCAATCAATACATCGGTATTATAGCAACATTTGCTAAGTGAAGCGCTTCAAATGCGCCGTTTTCATGAATATTGGCACTCACTACCATTAAGTGCTGAATTGCTCTTGACAGTTAGCACTGAAATAGTTATACTGCTAATCAGTTATAAATTATATCTACAGTATGGTTCAATTAATTCGCATGCGGCCATGGTATATGCCCATGATGGCGCCTTTTGACAAAGAGTTGGATGAAGACGTCGTGTCAGCGGGTATCAATGTATACACTAAGGAAGGGGTGGTGTATGTTGAGGCACCTGTGCCTGGAGTGCCTGCAGACAAAGTGGACGTAACATATAGTGACGGACAGTTGCACATTAGTGCAAAAACTGAAGAAAAAGAAGAAGAAAAAAACAATAAAAAGGTTGTGTACAAGATGCAACGAGAGTCGTCCTTTGAATACACCACTTCTATGCCCACTGCAATTGACGAAAAAAGTATCGAAGCAGAAGTGAAAAACGGTGTCGTGTATGTCAAAGCCAAAGTGGCCGAAGCCGCAAAACCAAAAAAGATTGCTGTAAAAAGCACAAACTAACCCTTATCCCCCGCATACGTGGCGTCGCTTATCATGCGGGGGTATTTTTGTATCATATAGTTTGATATAGTTGACATGGGTCATAAAATTAATTACCATTATCCTACGTTACAGGTTTTTTATTATTTATTTATTCGGTATGAAAATTCAAAAAAAGGTGGGGACCCCTCCTGCGGTTTTAGCTGTACGCAAATCCATGGGGACGTTAGATAAGGTTAGTGAGCTTATTGCACATGGAAAAAATTATGGTGCGGTCATTCAACAAATCGATGCGGCGATTGGGCTTGCACAATCTGCTAAAAAAGTACTTATGAATCAGCATCTTGAGCAAGTGGTTAAACAGTCAAAAAACAATAAACGGCTTGTGACAGAGCTTCAAAAGCTCTACACGTATACAACCAAATAATCACCTTGCTTTCGTGTTGAAACGCAGGTTTATCCCTGCGTTTTTTTTATATGCGAAGAGTATAATGACAAGCCTATGGATAAAATAAATATCTCAAAAATTAAAGTGAGCGGCATGCATTGTCCAAGTTGTGACATTTTGGTAAAAACAAAGCTCGAAGATATGGGGCATATTGTCAGAGTCGAACCTGATCATAAACAAAACATCGTTACGATTTATCATCACGGGAAACTATCTCACAACCAATTAAATACTGCACTCTGTCAATATGGGTACGAAGTGAAAGAATTAGGCGACACTGTCGACGAGCAACCTTTTATGAAGCGGTTGACAGACGCTTTAGTCGTTGCCGGTATACTTGCCATTCTTTACTACTTCGCCGTTGAATTTAAATTATTGCCCGACACGATGGGTGGTGCCGTTTCAAGTATTTGGGGAGCATTTATACTGGGGCTTGTTGCTTCAGCGTCAACATGCATGGCTACCACAGGAGCTCTTTTCACTAGCTTCTTACACAAGCAAAAGGAAAAGGGCCAAGCTCCTCGACTAGCTCTCCTATTTATGGCAGGGCGGCTTATGAGTTATGCTCTATTTGGATATGTGTTTGGTCTGTTTGGACAAGGATTAGGCTATGTGACTTCGTGGGGCGCTATACTCAATCTTATGGTCGCCGGCTTTCTTATTATCGCTGGTCTTGATATGCTCAAGCTTGTTTCGCTCTCACAAATTCTCGATATATTAAAAATTTATCCAACTCAGTGGTTTAGCCTGGGCAAACGATCAGGAATAATTAATACCGGTGCATTTGGTCTGGGATTTGTCACATTTTTTCTCCCCTGTGGATTCACCATAAGCACATTGGCATACGCCCTCAGCACCGGCAATCCGCTCTACAGCAGTCAGATTATGACTGCCTTTGCTCTGGGCACCATTCCATCTCTCATTTTTTTAACTGTCCTCGCACATATTCGAAATAATACGTTCTATCAGTATTTTTTAAAGGTAGTAGGGGTTATGATTATTGCGATAGGACTCAGTTATGTATGGACTGCATTATCAGTAAATGGACTCCTCCCCTCAAACACTGTCAGTGACAAACAGTTTGATGGTGTGACAGCTGAAATAGTAAACGGCAAGCAGTATGTTCACATGACCGCATCTGCAATAGGTTACACTCCCAACCAATTTATTGTGAAAAAAGGAATTCCCGTGAAGTGGACAGTCGATGGTAAAGACATATACGGGTGTCAGGGCTCGCTACAGGCGCCACAGGCGGGTATACAAATCACCTATCTGAAAGAGGGAGAAAATGAATTTGAGTTTATACCTGAAGAAGTGGGTTACATTAACTTTTCCTGTAGTATGGGGATGTTTAGTGGAACATTTAAAGTGGTAGAAGGTTAGGACGGATCGATTTCTCGTGCTATTCGTAGTGAAGAGCGTTGAGCGCTGATATGCGTTTTGCTCGCTGTGCTGGATAAATCCCGGTCACAAATCCTACTCCGAGTGAGAGAATAACTATGAAAAATACCAAACTCCATGGTATATAGGCAATGTCTATGACACCCAGCCCGCTTCTGAAAGCTAAAAGCGTAAGCAGTATGCTCACCAGTTTTCCTGCCACAAATCCGAGCGCCAAACCCGCGATACCACCAAGCGTTCCCATCATAATAGATTCAACCAAAAATAAATTTTCAATTTCATTGGATTTCATACCCATCGTTTTCATTAAACCTACTTCATGTGTACGCTCCAAAAGTGATACAGTGAGTGTGTTAAACATCCCCATCGCTGCAACACTCAACGCAATAATGCCCAGTGCTAAAAGCGCTACTCTCATAGTCTGAAATAAAGTATCTATTTGTTGTACGGTGTCCAGTGCCGATGCTGTGCTAAATCCAAGACCTTCAATCTGTTGACGTATCTTATTGAGTTGGTCCTCAGATTTCGCAATGAGTTTTGCTTGCGAGAAATTTTCTACTCCAAGTGATCGAAGATCAATAAATGGAACATAGAAAAATGGGGTAGTGTTTTGCGATACTACTCCAATAATTTTATACTTTACAGGGGTTGACTCAACCTTAGAATCTACTTCGTTCAACAGATCTCCGGTAACTACAAAAGTCGTTTCAAACTCCTTTCCAACTGCCTGAGACTCCGCAATTCCCAGCACCGAAAGCATCGCTCGATTAACAACCGCCTCACGGCTTGACACGTCAGAGATGTCTACATTTTTAACTGCAGAAACCAGTGATGCCGATTCTGATGCAATCTCTGCAAGCGCTGCCAATGCCGAGGCAGAGGCGCTTATTTCGCGAATATCTATGGTTTCAATTCCTGCATTTATTCGTGCCTCAAGCCCGAGCACTTGCCCCACCTCTGCCAAGGGTGCCTTAATAAGAGTGGTCGCGTTTAAATCAATATATCCTTCTTGTTGCATCATAGATCCATCCTCATTTTCACGCCTTTTGTACTCACCTGTTGCATCGCATCCCACATTTACCGGATCACAAGTAAACTCTTCCCATAATGCGAACTCATCTTTCAGCCACTGACCTGCTTTGGAAGTGCGTTCAGCATCCTGACCGTATACTTCAATTTCGGGATATCTGGTGACCGCATATGGCGCTCCAATAATCAGTGTGCCCACTGCCTGTCCTTCACTTCGGCGGATAAATCCTAATACAGAGGAATCTCGAGATGGTTCTTTATACACCTTAACCCACACTTCAGGGTCGATGGTATAGTTGATTGACCCTATAGTGTCCCCATATACACCACGAATTCTCCGAATTGAGGCACCGGCCACTTCTTCTGCCGATGTGTTGGTGATAATCCGCGCAAGTTCGTCGCTTTCAAAAAGGACTCCTTGCACTGGCTTTTCTGCGGATTCTGCAAGATAACGCGATGTCACACCATATACTGCCAAATCAACTACCGAATTCTGATAGTTCACTCGGCCGACCACACTGATAAGCGGGAGCACTGCTTCAACGTTTTGAAAGCTTTTAATTTTAGCCAATTGTTCATCGTTAATCCGCACTCTGCTTCCTGGCTGACTTGTGATATTCGCTTGCTTAAGTTCATCAAGCCGCGCCACTCTATTGACCACAAGCCGTTGAAGTCCGTAGCCAATTGAGAGAAGAAATACAATAGATCCTATCCCCACGGCCATGCCTCCAATGGTGATAAATGATCGTGCCTTTTTATGAGAAATATTCTTTAGCCCCATGGTAATCAGGTTGACGCTGTCCATTCCCGATTGATCAATGCGAATTTGATACAAAACATTTGAAAGAAGCTCAATGGGTTTATGTAGTAGTTTGTTGGTGATGCGAGCAAATATCGGCATTCGGGCAATGCGTGTTAATATTGCATACACACTGTACACCACAATGAGAAATAATATTCTTTGCTTGCGTACTACAAATCGGGCTGAATGCCACATAAAGAATAAGAGCTCTTTCATAACGCTCAAAACTCGATTTGGTACCTTATTGAACATATACCTGTGGTGAATTAATGGGGTCAACTGGCGTAATGCGCTTCGTGTGAAGCTTTGATACAAAATCGCCTAAGTGTTCCTTGTCGTAGTACCCGGCAATTGAACCGTCAAATATATGTACCGCACAATTTGCATACCGAATGTATTCAATATCATGCGTTACCATAATAATGGTTTTCTTGTCTTTTACATTCATTGATTGAAGAAGCTGCATAACCTCCTGACCTGATTCATAGTCAAGATTACCGGTTGGTTCATCGGCAACCACAATTTCAGGATTGTGCACTATGCATCGCGCAAGCGATACCCGTTGCTGTTGACCTCCAGAAAGTTCAGTAGGTGGTTGGTGCGCATGCATATCCATACGAACTTCTTTCAGAGCGCTCAGCGCAATCTCATCTGCCAATTCTTTACGATATCCACGCAAAATAAGCGGAAACGCCACGTTTTCAAGTACCGACATTGACTTGATCCAGTTTGGTTGCTGATAGACCATGCCCACATGTTGTTTACGAAACTCACTTCGAATATCTTCTGTTGTGTCTTTATACAAGTCCTTTCCCAAAAATAAAAGTTGGCCTGATGTTGGAATTTCAAGTCCCAAGAGAGTGTGAAGGAGCGTCGATTTACCTGAGCCAGAAGGTCCCACAATAACCAAGTAGTCGCCTTGGTGTACTTGCGCCGAAAGATCTTTCAGCACCTTGACTTCCTGGCCCCCCACCCAAAAACTTTTATGAATGTTACGTATATCAATAAGAACATCACCTGTTTTATTTGGTTCAACCCTATTTCTTTCGAGTTTTGGCGAATTATCGGTATTGTTTTTCATAATTTATTGTTTATCTTGATGGCAAAACCTCTCGTAAAAATCCAAACGATTCGACCAAATTCCGCATAACCAAATCCAGCGCATCATCACTGCCCTTTGGTGTAATGGTCACCGTGTCTTGAGATGGTCCGACATTACCTGCAAAATCTGTCGAGAGCGCGCGTAAATGATACACGCGAGAAGTTGGAAGATTTGAGATAATCACTAAGTGATTAAGCTTGAGTTGAGTATCTTCTTGACTTTTTTGAGGGTAAGTTGCACCGGTGCCCTCGCCATATTCCACCTGGCTTGTTGCCGGTTCATCTGTTGTCCAAGAAACCACCAGTTGTGCGAGCTTATCATTTGAGCCAGCACTCACTTTCGTGGTGCTTGATTCTATCTTGAGATTAGTAACACGGGGAGGGCGTGTGTCTGTCGCTGTCGTGAAAGTCTGTCTTTCAGAACGCGCTTCATTTCCTGTTCTATCTCGGCCACTCACCATAAGTGCATACTCAGTATCGGGAAGTAAACCTCGAAGAACCATTTGATGAAGTCCTGGAGTAAGCTCTACGCTTATTTCATCACGCACATCAGATGGATTGCGCGTGGGATAGTATGTCACAATAGAAGAGATGCTGGTATTTGATTCCCATGAGACAAGCACGGCAGGCTGAGCAGTTCCAACTATCTGTTGCAAGCGTACGCCGCTTACCTTCGGTCGTGGCACCGTGGAAAAACTCAGTGTCGTTCCGTCATACTCAACTCCATCGGCGTCAACGCCGTTTACTTTGTAATAATATTTTGTGTCGTCTTGAAGTTCAGCAAGCTCAACCGACTCTGTCGTCTCAGAAGCTCCTACATATATTGTTTTGATGCTTCCAAACGAGGCAGTATCACCATAATACAGTTTAACCCTGCTTCCGCCAGTCACCGTAAATGTGATAAACGCATTGTCAATACCTACTTTTGTTGCTAACACATCCTTAATGGTAGGTGCCGGCTCCGTGGTGAAAGATTTTTCAGGCGAGATCCCCGTGTTTCCATCTTCGTCTGTCCATTTTGCTTTGTAATAGTATGTCGTCCCGGGGGAGAGATTGTTAAGCATGATTTCATGATCAGTGACCTGGGTTGAGTTTGAGGGTTCTTCGGTGAAATATTTACCCGCTTCGGTACCAAACTGCACCTTAGAGTCAGAGACCCTGTCTGTGCCCCACGTGATGGTTGCTTTCTTGGTGGTAATATCACTTGACGCCGGGCCTGACACCAAATTGGCAGGTTCTGTAAACTTGCCGGTTGGATATTTCTCCACTGTTTCTGAATAAGGACCACAGTTTTTCACTACATCACAAGCGTTTACTTGATAGTAATATGTTTTTTGTTCTAGATCTGCGTCAACATAAGCAGTGCCTCGCTTACCCGTTTCTCCAATTTTCTCGAACGTAATCCCATCCTCCGATCTCCAAACTTCATAGCTGTCTACAGCATCACCATTAAGCGTTGGCTTAAGCCATGAAACGGTGAGCTTCCACTGTTCAAGGCTTTTTACTGATATGTCACCCACTTCAACATTCGCAGGCACCCCCGGTGAGGAAGTGTTGAGCGTAAACGATGTAGATGAATATGCTCCATAATTGACTGTGCCCCCCTGTGACTCAGGATTTTTCGCAACTACATAGAATGTATTGATGCCATTTCTCATGTTCTGGTCACAATAGTTTGAGGCAGAAGTAATGCCGTTTGCGGTAAAACGACCATTACATAAGTTCGCATTTGGCTGAATGTTCACCGTGTAACAGTAGGTAAGCTGACTCGCGTTACTACCCAGATAAGTTTCCGGCGCCTGCCATGAAAATGTGAATGAACATGTTGTGCTTGTGGTGTTGTTCACCGTGAGTGCCTGTGGGGGTGATGCGCCGTCGCCAGCATAATAGAAACTGCGTGAAGCAGTGATACTCGCATTGCCGGCTGCGTCGACTGTGCGTAAATAAAATATGTTTTCTTCGTCTTGATATGATGCATCTGTTAAATAAACACTCGTGAGCGTCGGCGCAAGGTCTTGCCAGTCGGCATACGCGTCGCCTCGACCACCCACAGTCGCACCTGTCTTATACTGCAACTTCACGATGGGTGCGCCATTAGCTGAAAGAGCAATGGGAAGCCAACTAAACGTGTAATTGTCTTCTGGAGCGTATCCTGCAGGCGCGGGAGGATTGAGTGTGGGCGCCACACCGTTTACGTTATCAAATTTATAAATAAATGCGCTGAGGACTCCCGATTTATTGCCTGCATAATCGTATGTTTTAATTCGAAGACAATACACTTCACCTGAAGTCAGTCCAGACGCAGTGTAGGTCGGTGACGCTTGAGGCATGCCGTGCAGCTCAGGGTCATCATCACATACATACGAAAATGCTTCTGTGGATGGAGGAGTTGGCGTAATGGCGATTTTGGTCGCCTGCTCAAACACCACAAAATATCCGGCAACCCCTGATCCATCCCCATCATCAGCCCCTGACCAGGTAAAGTGAGGATTGGTATGAGCATACCATGTGTCTGAATCAATGGGGATACCTCCGCTTGAGGCGGAAAGCGCATTTATAACAGTTGGATTTGAAGGAGAATCTGTGTCTGGTTCTGCAGTTATGGTGACTGAATTTAACGTAACTTGTGTATCACCGTCACCATTTAATATCGCCTGCCAGCTTATTCCTCCCGAACCGGCAACAAGCGATGCAATATTTGCGTCAATGGTAGCTTTGTCATTTACACGAGAAAGAATAGTCGCCTCATCGTCGGTCGCGAAATTGATAGTTGATGTTGCCCACGCTGATGAACCCGTATTCCAGTATTTCCATGTGTTACCTCCATCTACTGAAAGTCGGTATCGTATCCCCTGACCCTCAACGGCCCCACTTGTATCAAAACTCGCCCACTCTTTAACACCCGATGTGAACTGTGGCACATTCGGTGCCACAGCATGGGGTTGGTTTGAATAAGGAGTTAGATTAAATGTAGTTCGAACATTGTTTGAAAAGCGAATTTCGTCCAGCCTTCCCGTATAATAACCATGTCGATCACCCTGATAGCGAGTACCATATTCTGACCCAACAAGAAGCGGCAGCGAGTTATCGACCGTATTCACAGAAGCGCTCGTGACACCCTTCTCGACTCCGTTAATGTACAGTTTTAATTGGTCAGAACCGAGAGATTGATCATATACTGCCGCTACATGCATCCAATCAGTGGTATGCGATACATCAGAGGTAGTCCGCACTATCTGATTGCGACCATAAGCCCAAATCGCAGCGTCCCCCACACTATTCCCTAAACCTGCGTACAGTCTTCCATTAAATGTCGCAAGGCTATAAACCTGTTCTTTCCGGGGAGTCACTGAATCAGACCAACTACTATTTACAGAGTCTTCGCCTCCAATAAGTGTCCATGTGACTCCGTTCCATTTCCACACCTCACCATCTACAAGTCCTACGGCAGCGGTATCTCCCAGACCAACATATAATTCTCCGTTGTATACCGTCATTGATCGGACTGCTTCAAAGTTTTGACTGTCATCCCAGCTACCATTTAATCCATCCCCACCCACCTTTTCCCAACTTGCCAAACCGTCCCACCTCCATACTTCAGAGTCTGCAAATGAAGATCCGTCAGCACTGTTGCCAAGGCCCACATAAAAGTATCCATCGTACACGGCTGTGGCATTGATGCTTTCATAGGGGCCATAAGCTATGGCCCCAGAATAATTCCAGCTATCATTTATGCCGTCACCGGCGACCTTGTTCCAGGCAGTACCATTACCTGTGTATTCCCAAATCTCGGCATCGCCATTTGACGCAGAAGGAGCCGTGTTGCCTAAAGCAGCATACAGTTTACTGTTGTAAACAGTGAGCGCATTCACTGATTCGATGCCTAACCCTTCCCAACTACCAATGGTGCCATTACCAGCAATCTGCTGCCATGAACTTTGATCATACACAAAGACCTTCCCATCATTGGCAGAAATTCCCGTGCCCACATACAAACAGGATGTTGTTGCGTTGGGACAAGTATATGTTGACATTGATGCAATAACCTCTATGCCAGCCCCACTCGACCAACCGGTCGGCGTTGCAACGGCAGCCCAAGCATTACTAAATGGTGTCGCGCGCAATGTCCACGTGGCACCATTATTAGTCGAACTCATGACACGTGAAGTCGTGCCAGTGTCGGCCACCGCGACAAATAAACCATTATTGCTGTTGTAACTTTGATGAAATGCTACGGCGGTCCAAGTATTGGTATTACTACTTGGAGTTGTCCGAATAGTCCAAGTAGCACCATCCGGAGAGGTCATGGCTCTATTATTGGTACCTGTTGAAGCTACCGCGACAAACGTATTGTTTCCAAACGATACTGCTTCCCAAGCATTACTATTCGCGGCTGATTGGATTGTCCAGCTGAGTCCATCGGATGATGTCATGACACTCTCCACCACTCCATCATTGGCAACTGCCACAAAAACTCCATTCCCATATGTTATAGAATTCCACGATATGTCAGCGGCGCTTGTACGTATTGTCCACGTAATACCATCTGGTGATGTCATCACGCGATTACCCGTGCCGCTTGAGGCGACGGCGACAAATAGACCTTTTCCATACGTAACTGAGCGCCAATCATTGTCAGCGGCGCTTGTACGTATTGTCCACGTAATACCATCTGGTGATGTCATCACGCGATTACCCGTGCCGCTTGAGGCGACGGCGACATACTGATCGTTTGCATGGACTAAGCCTGTCCAATCGTTGTCATCTGGATTGGTGCGAGAGGTCCAGGTGGTTCCATTCCCCGTTGACATAATGCGATTATTGGTACCACTCTCCGCAACAGCAACCATCGTATTGGCATCCCCTCCTATCCTTGTCCATTGATCATTCTCAACTACACCATACCCCCAAACCTCCCCATCACCCGCACTGCTGCCCAACCCTGCATACAACTTGCCCTCATATTCGGCAAGAGAAGGAACACTTTCATAATTAGCAAGAGGTGAAAACACTCCATTCCAACTATTTTGTTTGCCCATGCCACCAATTCTGTCCCATGCTACTCCATCGAATTCATATACATGGCCCCCACCATATCTTCCGTTGCCTGTAGCACCTAATCCCACATACAGCTTATCACCGGTGCTCAACATGGTCTCAACTCGTGATATGGGGTAGAACCCCCAACTATCATTGATAAAGTTACCTCCGATTATTGTCCATATATACTGAGTTCCTGTCCATTTCCATACTTCACCAGGAAACGTATTGCTTGTTTGCTGCAGTCCCACGTACAAATCTGTACCGTCGTGGTACACAACGCGCGCAATGTGGTGCGTGTTGCCTATATCAGTTGCTCCCGTGCTTCCCGCAATCATTGTCCACACATCATCAGCTGTCGCCTCAGTTCCGGCATCATCAAATCGCCACACATCATTATCACTCGCTGTGTTACCCATACTCACATATACATTTGTACCGTCACCGGTAATGGACCAGATTTGTTCGTATAGATTATTTCGCCATCCTTGCGTAGTGCAGTTACTGGTCGAAGGACATTCGCCGATTTTCGTCCAAGAACTGCCGTTATAGCGCCATACTTCTCCATCACCTGCGGCGCTCGTACCAAGACCTGCATAAATATATCCTCCCTGCGCATACAAAGCACTCACCTTTTCAAATGTGGAGGCGCCCCATCCAGTTCCATCACCACCTATCTTTTCCCAACTTGGTGTTGCAGCAAGGGATTCTAATGTAGCTCGCCAGACATCACCATCTCCAGCACTTGCCCCAAGTCCCGCATATAAATATGTCCCGTCCGATGTTAAGCTGACCACCTCTTCTTGTCGTGCAGCCGTGGTCCAACCATATCCGTCCTGTCCAGAATCACCTCCAACCTTGGTCCAAGTGCCACTGCTAAAGCGCCACACTTCACCGTCTGAATTTGAAGTTGACGCAGAGGTGTTGCCAAGCCCCGCATATAAAGCTCCCGCGACAAAATGCAGTGTATTGACAATCTCAAACGGACCTTGAGTGGTCAAAACATAATTCCAGCTTCCATTTACTCCATCGCCACCAATCTTCACCCAATTGTTGCTGTCGCTAGATGTATCCATACTCCACACCTCAGCATCACCGTCGTTACCGAGTGTCGTTGAACCCAAACCTACATAAAGGATATTCCCATCGTTTGCCATAGCTGAAACTATCTCGTATTTTTGATTAACCCAACTCCCTCTTATTCCATCGCCCCCTATCATGGTCCAACTTACTCCGTTCCATCGCCACACTTCTGCATCTGATAAACCAGCGCCTGTGCCCACATACATATTGCTTCCAATATGGATCATAGATGAGATCGCGGATTTTCCATCATAATCCCACGTCCCTCCACCAACCCCGGAAGTGCTTTCTGCCTCCGAACCTGGGGTGTCACTTGTGATTGGACCTGCCACATGCTGCCATGTAGTTTGATCAGCGCGGGCAAGCTCGTATACCAACTCCCCTGTGTCTCTTTCAAAATAGAGTTGGTGCGAACCTTTATCAAAAATGGGTTGTCTAGTGTAGCTGCTGTGTGCTGAAAACGCGCTTGCCAAGCTCACCCATGCTTCAATTGTATGGCTGGTGCTTAGAGAAATGCCTGTCGAATCAGGCACTGTAAGCTGCGAGCCAACACCGTCAAATACAGCGGCGTTATTGAGTCGACCAGACGCATAACTGATATCAGTTGCGGTGACAGAGTGAGGGGTGCCGGATGAATCAATAGGGTTTCCAGTTGATTCATCCAAATGGAGAAGTAGTTTGGTGTTTGCATCAACGCTGTAATTTTGAACCTTGAGCCGAGCAGTATTTGAGTTCACCTCGACCGATGCTGAATCTGAAACAACATAATCTGCAGGAGTCGTAAAATCCCATACGTAAGGAACCGGCGCAGCAAGTGAGGTAATTAATCGAGATCCCTGAAGCAGGATAAAACACATCATCCCAAACGACAGGGCTCTGCGAAGCCATAAAAAGAACGTCCTCCGTTTCCAAAACGGTTTGATGTGTACACTATCCATTGAAGCTCAATGTAGTACAAAACAAGAAGAAAAAGCAAGAGAATGTAAAGATAGTATATATATATGTGTGTGAATATATGTGAATATATGTGAATATAAAGAAACGCGAAAAAAGAGTTCATGTGAAGAATTATTTCTTTTTATCCTCGTTCATAAAAAATCTCATGGTCTTTTCTATCACCACGTACACGACAGCCGCCACGATAACAAACTGAATAAGCACCGTAACAAAATGTCCCCACGCAAGCTTATTCTGACAAACCTCACCCACCCTACTAAGACAAAAAGCTTGTTCACTCAAGTCAATGCCTCCCATCAAAAGTCCAATCAAAGGGTTAAAAATGTCAGTCACCAATGCGTCCACAACAGCTTTTGCCGATGAACCAAGAATAATGCCAACTGCAAGCCCCACAACATTCTGTTTTCGGATGAAGTTGGCAAAATCTGCAAGTACAGATACCACTTGTTTTTGTGGCTCTTTTATAAGCTTATGCATAAGAAAATTATACTTTGAAATCGTCAGATCAATCACCGGACATCAGCGCGCACATAGTTTGGATCTATAAGCCCAACACGCTCCCAATATGTTGCTGCTGTCAGTGCTTCACCCATACGCTCATGCAAAACAGCGAGTGCAACAAGTACGTCACGACTTTGAGCAGATCGTGCCTCAAGATCATTTAGTCGCTCAACCCACTCATCTTGCTTCAAATACGCTCCAAATACTAATGGGTATTGCTGAACAAGCGAATCAAAAAAAACTTCATTAATAAGATGTGTATCACCAAGCTCAACTGCTGCCCGCAAATATGCAGTGTGCGATCGATTGTCTGACCCAATCAATCGAAAGTTTGAAGGCCCAAACCATACCGCCAAACCAACAGATATAAGTAACCAGATAATCAAAAGAGACAAGAAAACACCCTCAAAAATATGTTTCAATCGAATGGACGTGAGTTTCATATCAAGTGGAGTATACATAATAGCGGTGCGATAAGAAAGGAGGTTGTGTGTACCAAATACTCTTGCATTCACATGGCTTAAAACACTACAATGGTGGCATGAATCAGACGTCTTATGGGGGGTTTGTGGACCAAATTACTAGCATGTTGCTTATTGTGTTCCTTATTTTTTTTGCGGTGGGACTAACTACGATTTTTGGATACATCTTGATATTTATCATGCGACTTCGCAAACGAATGCACGTATCTTTGGAAATGTCCACGCTTGAGGTGCAACTTACCAAAGATAATGAAATAAAAATCGATGCCGCGGAGCAAATGTTTGCTTCATTTGCAGGGCTGAAAAAAACCGGATTTTTCTCATTTCTTGAGATTGAAGATGTGCTTGCCTTTGAAATAGTAGGAAAGAAAGGAGAGATACGCTTTTATGTTTCAGCACCAAACAGACTTATAGATCTTGTCGAGAAGACGGTGTATAGCTATTATCCCCAGGCGAGTATACGCAAAGTTGATGAACCAAATATTTTCACTCAAGAAGGAAAAATCTCTTACGGATGTCTCGCACAGAAAAACAAAAAATTCATGCCGCTTAAGACGTATCGAGACCTCCCCACCGATAGTTTATCCTCAACTGTTTCTGCACTCACCAAAATGGGCGATGAGGAAGGTGCCATCATACAAATACTTATACGGCCCACTACTAAAAAATGGCGACATATGGGTAAATCATACATATCAAGCAATAAAAAACAGGAGTCAAATCCTGATAAAGCCACATTTAGAACAGACCACAAAATGCTTGAAAAAGTCGATGAAAAAATTACCCGGCCCTTATACGAAGTAATGATTCGTTATGTCGTGTGTTCACCGACCAAGCAGAGCGCTGACGTGCACGTGCGCAATATTAAAGCGGCATTTTCACAGTTTAACTCTGATCAAAATACGCTGAGCTCCCCAAAGATTGTATGGAAAGGTGGCTTTATGACTAACTTCATTTATAAATTTTTCCCGATGGCAGAGCTTATTCCGTTCGGGAAGCTCATCTCGGTGCTCTCCACTGAAGAATTGGCAAGTATTTACCACTTTCCAAATAAAACGGTTGAGACCCCACATATTGTATGGCTCAAAGCTAAAACAGCACCCGTGCATGCAGAGGTGCCGACTGAAGGCGGAACGCTTATGGGATTTGCACATTATCGCGGTGTCAAAAGACCAGTGCATCTGATGCTTAAAGATCGTATGCGTCATGCATATATCATCGGACGAACCGGTACGGGAAAATCGGAGCTTTTGGTTGAAATGATCAAACAAGATATTCGTGCAGGTTACGGCGTGTGCGTTATCGACCCTCACGGCGACCTCATCGAAGACGCCTTGCGCTTTATCCCCCCTCAGCGGGCAGAAGATGTCATTCTCTTTGACCCTTCAGATACCGAGCGTCCCATTGGGCTCAATCTACTTGAATCCCAGACCGAAGAGCAGAAACATTTTATCACGGGCGCCATAATCAACCTGATGTACAAACTCTATGACCCTCAACGAACAGGTATCATCGGCCCTCGATTTGAACATGCGGTGCGAAACGCCATGCTCACCATCATGTGCGAACCCGGATCTACATTCATAGAGATTGTCCGAGTTATGACAGATCAAAAATTTGTACAAGAACTTTTGCCCAAGGTGCAAGACCCCATTATTCGTCGCTATTGGACAGATCAAATAGCACAAACATCAGACTTTCATAAATCAGAAGTCCTTGACTATATCGTTTCAAAATTCGGACGTTTTGTGACCAACAAAATGATGCGCAACATCATTGGCCAGAGTAAATCAGCATTTGATTTTCGATCCGTCATGGATGACGGCAAAATATTATTAATCAATTTATCAAAAGGAAAAGTGGGTGAAGAAAACTCAACTTTCTTAGGACTCCTTATTGTTCCCAAGATACTCGCTGCTGCCATGAGTCGCGTCGACACACCTATAGAAAAACGACGAGAATTTTTCCTCTATGTCGATGAGTTTCAAAACTTCGCCACACCTGATTTCGCAACCATACTATCTGAAGCTCGAAAATATAAACTGGCATTGACGGTAGCTAACCAATTTATCGGACAGATGGATGAAGAGGTGAAGAATGCCGTTTTCGGTAACGTAGGTACCATGATGGTGCTTCGAACTGGAGTAACTGATGCATCATTTATTCAAAGAGAATTTCAACCTATATTCAATGAAAATGATATTGTGAATCAAGAACGCTTCCATGCATACATGAAAACCATAGTAAACAACGAGCCGGTGCCTCCATTTTCAGTTGACTTGACCAAAGACTATGCGAAGCATCTTGAAGAAAAAGCAAAAGGTGAAAAAGTCGCTCAGGCGGTCATTCAACTCTCACGGCTTAAGCACGGGAAACCACGAGATATAATAGAAGCAGAAATTGCACAACGCGCAAAACTATAAAATGGCTATTCCAAGTAGTGTCGCACTTCTTCTATGAATGTATCTGGCGTATAGTTGCTTTTTACCATGTATCCTCGTATACCATATTTGAGGGCTTCTGCGATTTTTGAATCGTCAGAAAGATTGGTAAGCATGACCGTACGAACTGCAGCTCCTAATTTGTCTTCTTTTTGCAAACGTTCCAAAAGATCCAAACCTGAAAGTTTGGGCATTAGAATGTCAAGAAGCAACAAGTCAAACTTGCGTGATATGAGCTGATCATATGCTGCTTGGCCATTGTCTACCGCAGTGACATCATATCCTTCTTTTACCAATAAATTCTTGTACAGGTCGCGAAGAGCGGATTCATCTTCTGCTAGTAATATGGTTTTGGTGAAGTCATCCATATCCTAATTCTACTTGGTAATTGGTAAAGATGCAATAAATGTCGAGCCTTTGCCCCATACTGACTCAGCGGTCAGAGTTCCTTCATGCAGATGCATAATTTCTTTGGAAATGTAGAGGCCCAGCCCTGTACCATTAACATTGGGCAAATTTGCATAGGAATCATCGATTTTCCCAAATTTCGTAAAGAGACTCGCTTGCTTATCTGATGCTACGCCGGGGCCCGTATCAGAAACCCGCACCATACATATCGCCCCATCCTCAATGTCAACTGAAACACGCACGGCGCCTCCGACAGGGGTAAACTTGAGTGCATTGCCGAGTATATTTATCACCACCTGTGTGAATCGATTTTTGTCAAAAGTCACCAATTGAGAATCAACCGACGATTCAAACGAGAGTCGAATTTGTTTCTCTTGTGCCTTCACCTGATAGGATTCAACTAAGCCACGCACAAATGGCACCATATCTACATCTTCTTTTGCGAGCGTTACTCGACCGTTTTCAATACGGGAAATGGTAAGGATATCTTCCACCAAAAACATAAGCCTGTCTACTGTTTCGGCTGCAATATCAATATATTTCGTCGTATTTGAACCCAAGGGCTCGTCTTTCTCATGAAGCGCAAGCCATAAATAGTTTTTGACGATGGTAAGTGGAGTGCGCAGTTCATGCGATGCCAGCGCAACGAACTCATCTTTCATTTTGTCTAATTTCACCAGCTCGGCGTTGCGCGCATAAACTGATTGAGCAACCTTTCGAAGATCTTCCATGTCAACGACATGCTTGGGTGTGGTTTGTGATGAAGACATAGAGAAGCCGTATTATGCCTAAATGTTTTGGTTATTTCAACACGTCGGGAAGGTCGATGCTCTCTCCTTGTTTGAGCGCGTCATGCGCAGCTTCTTTGCAAACCTCTATCGAAATATCTCCGAAAAATTCCGAGTAGTTTTTCACGAGTTGCACCAGCACTTCTTTGGGATCTGAACTGAATGAAGGGTGATTGGTGTCGTGCATGTCAAGTCCCGGTGTTTTGGATGCAATAGACACGGCCACCGGCCCCAGTATAGCTTTTTGGGCAAATATAATTTTTTTAGTTATTTCAGCGTAAAGATCCATGGCTTATTTTAAAGCTTCTTCACGAGGATTAAATAATACGAGACTGACAGCCATCAAAAAATATGCGGTCAAATATAACATGTCACTAATCCCACCAACAACAAATATATCCCTGCTTATGCGAAATAGGAAAATAAAATCTGCAAGGTATTGAGTGAAGAGTGCCAACAACAAAAGAAGAACTCTACTTCTCAATTTGCCACCCAACATACCAACAGATAACATATACACCAGTGACGCCATACCTACATAGAGCGATTGTCCAAGTGGGTATCCAAAATCGAGCACAGATTGTAAGACGCTTATCTCAGCAATGTCGTAATCTTTGAGAAAGATAAAGTAAGACGACGACAGAAGAAGTGTTATCACTCCCACAACTAAGAGAAAGTTTTTGGTCAGCTTAAGAGACTTAGATAGATTGAGCACCTTGCCAAGATACCAAAGCCCTCCAATATAAAGCGGTATGCTTCCAAAGAAACCAATGTCACCAAGTGAGGGGTACGGTGCTTCAACAAAAAATACATGAGCGTAAATCGAATAGAAAATCTGGCCGAGAGCTTGAAGTAACATTCCTCCTGCAAACAACAAGATGGATTTGCCAAGAGCACTGGTGTGGCCACCCCACTGTCTACTACTTGAAAAGCCATAAATTGCCCCTCCAAATGGAAGAACCCAATATAGGTCGGCAAACCATATTCTAAGGTCATGGTCCTCAGGAAGATTTAGCAAATTAACAACAATCCCCCAAAGCATCAATAGTGCATATATCGCAAAAAGAAAGACTATTGTTTTTGGCAAACGAAGCAACACCTGGTGCAGGTCGCTCTTGTCTTTCATATATCATTTAGTATAGTAAATCTATGAGGTTCATGTCAAGTGTGCGTTTGTTCCCCTCTTTTACCCCCCTGACGCTTGGCATGTATAAAGACTACGTGGCATACATGGGGCAATTTGAGTCGTTTTCGGACTTCAACTTTGTGAGCTTGTGGTCGTATATGGGGCATAAATGCCAAATAAGCAAACTCAACGGTAACCTGGTCTTTCAGATGGTCGACTACAAAACCCATGAACCGTTTCTAGCGATGCTTGGTGAAAACGATATTCCCAACACTCTGACTCAACTATTTAAATACTTGCGAACAACCCAATTACCCAAAGAAGTCAGGCTTGTACCTGCTCGAATGGTTCAGGACAGTCTGCAAAAACATCAGCAATTTCATTTTGTTCTGGATAGAGACAACTTTGATTACATTATTGATGTAACGAAGTTCATAAAGTTATCAGGCAACACATTCAAATCAAAACGGGGCGACATAAAAAAATTCTTGACGCAAAATCATGAGTATGAATCACGATTATTAAAGATTCATTCTTCTCAAGACCGTGGGCACATCATGAACCTGGTGAAACATTGGTCAGCAAACGGAATAAAATCACCCGAACATGATGATGTTGACGCGATACGCAAACTACTCAGTCACGCGCATGACTTCAAAACAATAGATTTTGGAATATTTATTGGGGGGAAGCTTCGTGCGTTCACCATTAACGAACTTGTGCAAAAAGACACGTACATGGGTCACTTTGGAAAAGCCGACAAATCATTCCCGGGCATATATAGTTTTCTTGAATATGAAACAGCACGATATATGCATGAAAAATTCGGATGTAAATACCTTAACCTTCAGCAAGATCTAGGTATATTAAACCTGAGAAGATCGAAACTTTCTTATAAACCATGTAAATTCTTGGAAAAGGGAACAATAACACAAAAGGCGACTATTATAAATCACACAAAGATATGATCTCTTTAGTCCTCGCGCTCGTACCTCCCGCAATATTTGCCGCAGTCAATCATATTGATAAGTATCTCGTCACCAAATATTTTCGATCGGGCGGAGTGGGAGCACTGATGATTTTCTCATCAGTCATTGGGGTGTTTATAGCTTTGGGTATATTAATGATCCACCCTGAAGTGTTGCAGATTAATGCATCAACCGCTCTTGCAATTACCGCAAACGGCACACTCTACGTGTTGGCAATACTTCCCTATCTTTATGCCCTACAACGCGATGATGTTTCAAATGTAATACCGCTTTTTCAGCTCACTCCCGTCTTTTCATTTTTACTGGAGTGGGTCGTGCTTGGTACTCTTATCAGTCAAACACAACTCACTGCTGGAATAATAATTGTTCTTTCTGCGTTCACACTTTCAAGTGACATGCTGGAGCGGGGAGGGGCCCGCATCAAAACACACTCGCTTAAGCTTATGGCGACATCTTCCTTTCTTTTTGCGACAAATGCGCTCATGTTTAAGGTGTTTGCCATAGAAACACCATTTTGGACGACGAGTTTTTATGAGTATGTGGGTTTCGCATCTGTTGCTTTAATGTTGTTTACTTTCGTACGCCCATATCGTCAGGAATTTTTGAGTGTATTTCACGTGAATAAAAAGCGGGTTCTTGGACTAAACGCAATAAATGAAATCGTAAACATCGTGGGAAAAATAACCTTTAACGCTGTTTCCTTAATGATGCCGGTAACACTCGTGTGGATTGTGGGAGGATTTCAGCCTGTGTTTGTATTTGTATATGGGATGGTGCTTACCGCACTGCTCCCTCGCATAGTACGGGAAGATGTGCGACCGGTGGTCGTGGTGAGAAAGATGGTGATTATTTCCATCATGACCATAGCCGCTATTTTCATGGGCTAAGTTCGTTGATAAAAATACGTGAAGCTGTTCCCATGATTTACTACACTCTGCTCATATCTTTGAAGGGTTTTGATTTCGAATGTATGAGATATGACTAAAGCTCCCTCTTCAATGGCTTTGTGAAAAATGTCACCATGTGCATCGAGAAAACGTGGCATCATATATATATAGATAATATCGGCAGAGGACAAATCTGTTTGGAGAATGTTTTGGTGTTTGAACTTTACCCTATTACCTATGCCCAAACGCCATGCACGAAGTGAGGCTATCCAGAGCCATAACCTGCTTACATCGACTCCTTGGCCTGTGATGTTAAACTCTTTCACTGCCTGACACACTACGCGCCCATCACCACACCCCAACTCTAAAAACTTCATGCCCTTCTGAAGATTAGCCTTCTTTAAAATCTGTCTGATTGCTTTGGTGCGCGTCGGAACAAATGGCGCACCACGCCAAAGGGATATGGTGCTTGAATGTAAGTATATGACAACGGCGATCGCCAGTCCAAGTTCAAATATCAAAAAGGCTGTATGAAGGGTGGTCATGAGGGGTTGAATTGATGCTCTTTTGAGTTTTATGGTGTTGGAGTCGACGTGGGTGTTTCAGTTGGTTCGGTAACTATAATTGGGGAATCGGTGGGAGTAGGTGTGTGGGTATATGTGGGCGTGAAAGTGGCGGTAGGTGGCACTGGAGTATAAGTGGCTGTTGGTTCGGGAACCGGTGTGGAGGTGCTTGGAGGCACAATCGTTGGTGTGTGAGTGGGTGGCCGTATCAAGGAAGGAGTTGGTGTGCGAGTGGTTGTCGGAGTCCGGGTGGGGGGGCGAGTGAGCGTGGCTGAAGCGGATGCGACAGGAGAAAGAGTGGTGCGGCTATCTTCTGCAGAGCGAACCTCGGGAGCATTGACCTTAGTGGTTTGAGCATCACGCGGTGCAATGCCACGAGCAATTTGTCGCTCACGGACGGTGGAAAAAACGAAAATACCCAAAACCAATACGGTAAGCACCGTGAGCGAACTCACCATAAACACCAGGGGCTTGTGTGTTCGCGCATAATCTAATAGTTTTGGTGTCTGAACAAAGTCGCTCACGCTATCTACATCAATTGGGGTGTAGTTTATTTCATTCATACGCGAAGACTATCATACTCAATGAGTATTCATTTTTACAGACCAAATGCAGAGAGGATGTCCATTTTTATCTTTTCCCATAGACTTGCTTTTTGATATGCGCGGTATCGTTGTTGTTTCTGAAAATCTTTCGTGCCATACATAGGTGGATCAACCCAACATGAAAGCACCAAATCTTCACCTGTATCTGTTTTATTCACGATTGCCGTTACCGTTTGAGTATCAAACTTCTTATGATACTCAAGTGTGCCGGGAGTTTTGCCCGACTTCACGCCATCCGGTTTCTGTATTGTTTTTTCTACCATGAGCCCCGGAAAGAGTCTTTCGTCAAGCCGTGTGAGCGCATGTTTCGTGAATATAATGGCCATACACGGTAAGCAATATTGTTAGCTTGCAGAGGAAATAAGGGCCTCAACATCAAGATCACTTGCGTGATGATGTTTATTTTTGGTATCTTCCTTTTTTTCATGGTGCTCGACTTCTTGATGAACTAACATCTTATACGCTACTGCGGCCATAAGCCCACCAATTACCGGGGCGACTGCGTACAAGGCAACGGCCTCAAGCACCACGGTGTTTCCGGTGAAAATCCGAAAAAGTTGAGGCGCGATACCTACAACAGGATTAAATACCCCGCCCGATAAGCCTCCTACAGCAAATGCACCGAGTACGACATTAAGACCCACCGCTAAGCCAAAGTATGAATTGCCTTGTGACTTTTTGTCGATCATCGTCATAAACACCGTGAGCACCAGTGTAAAGGTGAATAAGATCTCGGCGATCACTGCCTGAAGAAAGAGTGCGTTTTCAGCAGGTCGGACCATAAAATTCTTCCCCCCCATAAACGCAAATACCCCCATCGCTGCTATACCAGCCAAAAACTGCACAATAATGTATGGAATCATGCGTTCATGAGCAAGTTTACCTGCGACAAACAAAGCAAATGTCACTGCAGGGTTGTATTGACCGCCTGAGACATGCACGCCAATGTAGATCATAAGCGTCAACATGAGTGCTGCAGCAATGGCATTGCCCGATATGGCTACAACAAGCATCAAAAAAAACGTTCCAATAAACTCCATGAGTAAAGCTTTGGTCATAGGAAAAAACAATAATAACACCATCAGGATATCGTATTATTATCACAAGTTCAATACCTTATGTGCTTGATGTCTAGGTATAATACAGACATATGAACGACAATATTTCACTCGATAAAAAACTTCAACTCGTCCAAGAGGTTGGAGAAGAGATCGTGGGGCTTGACGAGCTTTCGACTCTATTTGAATCCGGCACACCGCTTGTGGCATATGATGGTTTTGAGCCATCGGGACAAATCCATATTGCACAAGGTTTGATGCGTGCCATAAACATAAACAAGATGACGCGTGCCGGCGTTCGATTTAAAATGCTTGTCGCCGATTGGCACGCGCTTGCAAACAATAAGATGGGTGGGGATCTTGAGAAAATACAAACAGTGGGGAAATACTTCATAGAGGTGTGGAGGGCATGTGGGATGGATTTGTCGCGCGTTGAATTTGTATGGGCGTCTGACATGGCGAAAAATTCAGACTACTGGAAATTAGTGGTGCAAGTGGGTAAAACGAATGTTCTCAAGCGTTTCATACGTACTGCCGAGATGATGGGACGCGAAGAATCACTTGAGAAACTTACCGCCGCAAACATCATGTATTCCTGTATGCAGGTTGCTGATATTTTCATACTTGGAGCTCAAATAACTCAGCTGGGTATGGATCAGCGCAAGCTTAATATGTTGGCTCGTGAAATAGGCCCCCAACTTGGATTTTGGAAACCGGTGGTGGTGAGCAATCATATGCTGATGGGGCTGGGTAAAACAATGACCGATGCGGATGCTGCACATGAATCAAGTGCGATACAACGGGCAATTAAAAGAAAAATGTCTAAATCAAATCCCGACTCTGCCATCTTTATGACCGACTCGCCTGATGATATTGCACGCAAAATCAATAAGGCATATTGTCCGGAGGGTGTTGTCAAAGAAAACCCGATTCTTGAGTATTGCAAATACATTATTTTCGAGTCATTTGATCGACTAAATACTGATGCGTTTGTGATTGAGCGACCCGAAAAGTGGGGAGGTAATCTGACATTTGCGACGTATACAGAACTGGAGAAAGCATTTGAGACGAATGCATTGCACCCGCAAGACCTTAAGCTCGCTGTTATCAAAGCGCTTAATGCGCTTCTCGCCCCCGTTCGGGCCCATTTTGAGCATAATGCTCAAGCGCGTGCACTTGTTGAGCAAGTCAAATCGTTTCAGGTAACGCGATAGGTGCGTAACAAAGCTGGTCGCTTCATTTGGCTCTCCTTAAAATAATGACCAAGGCCCTATTCTTGGGTTGGAGTTGGCGGTTCTACGGTCGGTGTAATTGTTGATGTGGGGGTCGGTAATGTGTTGTCTGGTATGTTAACGGCGAATGACAGAGTTCTTTCTGCTTCCATGTTCCCTGCCCTGTCTTGAGATTTATAACGAAGCGTATGAGAGCCATTCAAGAGCTCATATCTGCATAAATATCCTGTGCCTGAGACTTGCGAATACCCGTCAGAGTCGAAAGCAAAATGCGTAACAATTTCGGACGCTGAAGAAACATTGTCTGTTGGAGCAGACATTATCACACATACCTTCGAATCTATTTTGTATGTGATTTCTCCATTCGTTTGAGGGTAAGTAATATTTGTGGTGGGTGGCTGTGTATCAACGGTTGTTGGAGTTGGTTGTGGAGTAGATGTCAAAGTAATAGTGGGTGGAGCTTTTGCAGACGTGGGCGATATGGTCGCGGAGACTGTTGGATTAAGAGTAGATTTCTGTTGATTTTTTAGGGTTGGTGTCGCGGTCTTGGTGGGTTTTTCAGTTATCGACTTGGTCGGTGTAGTTCGAGTGCCGGTAGGAGATATTTCCGCAGGAGAGTTGGCTTTATTTTTCGCTTGCCCGGCATTTAGAATGGTTATCCCGAAGATGACTAATGTAATAACCGTTAAAATTGAAAGCAGTATGACGAGCGGTTCCTTACCGGCAATACGAACGCGCACCAATTCGAAAAAGGTTTGAGGAGCAGATTGAGTTGATTCCAAAATATCATCTGCGTCGTTAGTTGATTGCGTTGGATCTTGAATGTCGCTATTCATCTATGCCAAGTATAGCAGTTTATCAAACTTTAACTTTTGCTTGTTCGCATGACAGCAAAGTCTTCGTTTGACAATCCCAAATGTGCTACCATATGTGCATGATAAAATTTCCTCCACAATTTACCCAGGTCACCACATTTTCTAAAATACTCGCGATGATTCTGTTTATCACTCTTCCTTTTGTGGGATTTTTGCTCGGCGTTCAGTATCAATCGCGTCTAACTCTAGAGTCGCCTTACGTGCCATCTCCTATTTTGATATCACCGACAAATACTCCCCAAGATGGTGTCGCCTGCACAATGGATGCGAAGATATGTCCCGATGGAACAGCGGTTGGTAGAATCCCACCTACTTGCGAATTTGCACCGTGTCCGGAATCTGAAAGCGGTGTCGGGGGATATTATGAGGGGCGCAGTATATACGCGCCAGAAGGATCAACCAATGGTTCATTTCGACTATATCCACCTGCCACATGTACTATGGCAGCAAATGAATTATTTTCTCAATTTTTAGAATGCGACTTCACAGAAACAACGGTAAGCATATATCCTGAGGCGGGCGGTCGCGGTGCAATGGTCGAGAAAAAAGATACAATCGCGCTCGGTACAATACAATGGGATCGTACCTATTTTGATAAAGAAGGAGATGCAATCCGTGTATCTTATGGTGCCGAAATTGAAGGCGTATATCAACTCATCGAAGTCGCCTACGATAGCTACAGTGTGGAAGCTGAGCAACAAGTTGAAGCCATCATCTCAACTTTTGAGGTGATGTAGTGATGGGGGAGTTTGTGTGCAAATCGGTTCAACCAGATGCTTATTACGAAATGCAAAACCGGATGAAGATTTGAGGTACTTCTCAAAATCAACCGCTTTTTTCCTTGCAACAAAAGCCGAGTAGTAAGCGAGTGATATCGACTTAAATTTCCTTGTTGATTTAACCATTCCTCTTTTATGAAGTACTATTCGTTTTCTAAGATCCGCAGTATAACCTATGTAAAATGAGTGGTTTTCTAGTTTTAAGATATATACGTAATACACACAAATATTGTATCAAAAGTGGCACTTCGTCAAGACTACGCGCCACACACTTCGCCCCATAACCAATGCAGATGGTTCCTATGAATTTTGTGGCCTGCCACGCGAAGCTCTTTGCAAAAAAGAGCGAAGTGTGGAGATGCCGGGATTTCCCCGATAAGAATACTTATCGGGACCAGTCCCGATGGCTGACGTTAGCCATCGGGGGAACCCGTTGTTTTTTCAAAAAATAAGCCGTATTTTTGAGTGACTTAATGTATTTCTCCCTGTTCTTTGCATCCCGCAAACTATTATGCTCTTCACGATATACCAAAATATATGGAGCGTGTCCTTTTGTACACCTTACTTTGCCAGCATTATGTGTTTTAAGTCTCCCATAGACGTCTTTTGTGTAGCCAATATAATGAGTGTGATCTTTCGTGCTTTTGAGAATATATACGAAATGCATTTTGAAAAAACAAACGGGTATGCCCCCCAGCCTTCCCTGATTCTACTAAAATACCCCCCAAAAGGGGGGTATTTTAGTAGAATGTGGAGATGCCGGGATTTGAACCCGGGTCCGAAAAGTGCCTTATATGCCGTTTTGTACAGGATAAGATGATGTTTGATACCTCCCATCATGGCACATCACCACACCTTGTATGAGAGGGTTGTTTGTATCTTAGGCGTCGCTACATCCAACAAACCTTACGACGTCGCACCCCGCCTTGGTTTTCAGATATACCTACACGACGAGGGAACTTGGTATATCCGTCTAATGCTCAAGTCTTTAGTACCCAGCATTATGCTGCGTATGCATAGTTGCGTGCGTATTGAGCGCCCACAATTTCTGCAGCAAAGGCCTTGAGATCAGCAACTGCGTCTTCAAATGAAGTTGCAATTAAGATTTTCTAGTTGCGCATAGATGCGCCTGTACCAGCATGTAAAAGTGCTTTCCGTCGAAGCCTGTCATCCCCGTTTGTATGCGTATTATAGCAGGCTCTGTTCATCCTTTCATAGCTTCTCGCGCTTCCATTTGCTGACTACGTGCAACCTCACGTCTTTTCTGTATGACTTTTCGTTCAATATCTTTTCGGCCACGAACAAGTCCCACCTCTATCTTTATGAGTTGACCTTTGGTGTAGCATGATTTTGGCGCAAGCGTATGGTTTCCTCCTCGCCTCATCTTCATCACCAGTCGTAGTATCTGCTTCTTATGCAAAAGCAGGCGCCTTGATCTGCGCGGATCATATCCTTGCGGGAACGAAAACTTGTAGTTTGGAATTTCAGCATTGATCAGATAGACTCCATCATCAAGAATCTTCACGAAAGAATCTTCAAGCTTTACATTGCCCGATTTTATTTGTTTCACTTCAGATCCAAGCAGTGCTATCCCCGCCTCCATCGTCTCAATCTCTTGATAGGTATGAAAATATTTTCTATTCGTTATTTTTAGCATGCGGAAAATGAACTTCAAATGAAACAGGATAGTGATCTGAGTACTTTAATCGTTCGACCATAACATTACGTATGGCACACTGCCGATAGAATGCATAATCGAGTTGATGCTTCACAAAAAAAAGTCGGTGGGTGCTTTTTTTGTATGCATTAATGAAATGGTGATCAGTCATAAAACTCAATAACGAACGCTGACGTAACAGTGATGTGTAATTAAAATCACCAACAACCACCTGCCCACTTGCAGCGTGAGCTTTGTCATGTTTTAACTCATCAAGGATCATTTTGAGTTGTTTTCGGCGCGCACCATTGCCAGCTAGACATGCAAGATGTGTATTGATGAGTGACAATGATCCTTCGCCGTTTTTCAGTTTAGTGATCAAAGCGGTACGCTCTCCTTTTATTCCATGCACGATGTCTTCTATGGCGTTTTTGCCCAGTGTCAACACTCGAGAACCATGCGTTTTCAGCCGTATGGTGTCATACAGAGTGACTTGTCCGAAACTTCCTTTCTTGGTACTAAACCCATGCGAGAACACATGCTGATAGTGTGAAGCAAAATGCCCCCTGATATCTTTTTGTTTGTCTTGAGGATATTCTTGAAGACAAATCACATCGTACTGCATATATCGTTCCTGCAGCCACGCAAGAATCTGGCTCAGTTTTCTGCCATAGCGCACATTGTATGAAAGTATGCGAATCATGTTTGTCGGGACAATATAAACTCCTGCTCTTATTCTACGCTTTCAAGCACAACCTCAAAGACAAGAGTTGAATTTGCAGGTATTGAGCCGACCTCGCGAGCACCATATCCAAGCTCGGGAGGAAGGGTTATTTTTCTCGTCCCTCCGACACGCATGCCCTGCACACCAAAATCAAATCCCGGAATCATTTGGCCGGCATCAACCACAAAAACAAGCGGTTCACTATCACGGCTGTAGGATGAATCAAACTCAGTGCCATCAAGAAGGGTGCCCTTATACTGGACAGCAACTTGCTTACCTGGCTCTGCAACATCACCCGTACCAATCACAATATCTTCAACGATAACATCATCAAAACTGAGCGCAGGTGTTGGTTCGACGGTTGGTTCTTGCATAACTTCGGGTAAATTTACAATGGGCGTATCTGGGGCGGGACGAAAGAAAATGTATAACGCAATTGCAAAAATCACCAAAGCGCCAACGAAAATAAATTTATTCATAGATAACGAAAATAACTGAAAACTCATGACTTGTAAAAGTCATGTACCCATATCATACTATAGATTGTATGACAATTAAGCTGCACCACGCATTGTTGGGTTTTTTGGTTTTTGCACTCGCCACCTCCCTCATTCGAAACGGCACTAATACCTTTCATAATATGCCGTTTTATGACCGGCTCAAGGCTGATTATGAAGCTGAGCAGGCACGAAATGAAAAGTTAAAACTCGATGCGGCCCGTGCCAAAGATCCATTTGAGACCGAGAAGCTTCTGCGTGATCAATTGGGGCTTATTAAGGAAAATGAGCGGGTCATCGTGCTGCCCAACTCTGCGGAACCTACCCCAACCCCCACTCCCACCAACTAGCCACATCTTGACTCTCATGCGTTCTGGTGCCGGAATAGCGCTTGATACGTGGTATACTTATCATCACCCTTATGCGGGGTAGTGTACGGTAGCACAGGAGGCTCATAATCTCCTAGACTTGGTTCGATTCCAAGCTCCGCAACCAATATAATTGTGTGAGGATTTTCGGCACATCATCTATGACTACTCGTGACTTCCACCTTTCTGTTGTCATTCCCGTGTTTAATGAAGCGGGCAACATTCAGCCCCTGCTCACCCGCTTGATGCAAACCGTGGACAAGTATCGATACGAAATCATATTTGTTGATGATGGATCAACTGATACCACCATTCAGGAAATTAAAGATGAATGCGCTCATAATCCACACATCAAGCTCGTACGCTTTAGTCGCAATTTTGGCCATCAAAATGCCCTTTCTGCCGGATACAACTTTGCGAAAGGAGATTGCGTGGTGAGCATTGATGCAGATTTACAAGATCCGCCAGAGCTCATTGACCAGATGATCGATGCATGGCAAAAGGGCTTGCATATCGTTTATGCGCATCGTAAAAGCAGAACCAAAGAATCTGTCTTTAAACGACTCACCGCACGCCTCTTTTATTGGTTTATTAATCAAGTGTCTGAAGTACCTATTCCTACCGAAGTAGGTGACTATCGACTCATCGACAAAAAGGTGGTGCGCTATCTGAATGATCTTCCCGAATATGCGCGCTTTTTGAGGGGGCTCGTTGCGTGGAGTGGCTACCTCACCGGATATGTGAGCTTCGATCGGTCACCCCGCCACAGTGGCACTACCCACTATCCACTGCGCAAAATGATAAGTTTTGCAGTCACCGGAATTACTGCCTTTTCAACAAAGCCACTGCGTGTGGTTATTTACTTCGGATTTATTATTGCAACGCTTGGGCTTATGGGGATGTTTTATGCATTTATCCGCCGATTCTTATTGCCTCATGAATATTGGGTGACCGGCTGGACGGCACTTTTTGTTTCTATCACCTTTTTCTCGGGGGTGCAAATAGTTATTCTTGGAGTAATTGGTGAATATATCGGACGTATATTCACGCAAACACAGGGTAGACCGCTCTATCTGGTTGATGAAACAGTAAACATTGAGCGTTAAGCCATTACTTCGCACTTCTATGTCGAAACTTATACGATATATCGGGATCATGCTTGTCGCATCGGGCCTTGCCATTCTCGCATTTATTATTTTTGTACGAGCAACCACCCCAAAGCGTATGCTCTCCCCCGTGCCCGATGAAGTTCCTGTTGAAGGAGTGCGCATCACGCCTGCAAACTAAGGGCCGGGCAGTTCAAAACGGAAGATCTTCCCTTCTCCTCCCATAAACGCAACGTCTATGACCAGCAAAATAATGTAGCTTGCGGCGTATACCGCAATGCCGATGAGCGCCCAGGTGAGGACTTTTTGGCCTTTTTGAACTTTGCTTGATTCACCCATTGAAGTCAGAAACGTATAACCCCCATAAACGATCATAATAAAAAGCACCAGCAAAATCACAGCCGATGACACATACAGTAAATTGCCATACACGATTTCCAAACACTTGAGCGTAGGGACACCATCCACCACACAATAATTATCCTGGCCCGGAGTTGAACCCCAATCTTGAATTTGCGCATGTACCGGCGCCATGCGAAACATAATTATCACAAAAGCTATACATAAAGGGCGGGCTTTATGGAGAATGTGTGACATACGCATAACTTCAGTATAGCAAACTCCCAGATTAGGTGAAATCCTGCATTGTTTTCCCACGACTTTTACGATATTCAATCCGTCCATATATTGCGCTCACCACACCCTTTTCAAAGAGACGTTCGTCCTTACGTGAGCGGTGGGGTAAACCCATGGCTTCTTGAATACTCACTTAAGTGAGCGTCCTCTGATTTATACTCTGTACATTAAGAAAGCGTATTGTGTTACCGGACTCTCAACGCTTTTTGAAAAAGGTGTTTGGTGAGCTATATATTAAGCATCATAATACGATTACTGAAGTAAGGTGCATATGTGGTGAGAGAATACGTGCTACTCCAACGGTGGAACAGTCGGGCGAGGCACTCCGGTCCCCCCGCCACCGCCACTTCCCGGAAGAACAATAGGTGGTGTGGCTGTTGCGTCAAGCGCTCCGTAAGGCAATACGATGACTGTTTGCCCTGATGGAGGTGTTGTGGGCAAAGTAAACTTTCCTGAGGGAGATCCTGCCATTGGTGTTGCCGTGATAAGTGATGGCTTTTTGGTTTCTATGGGAGTGAGGTGGGCCGAGCCAGTACCAATGGGAGTGAGCCCAGCAGTGGGGGTGGCGTCTTGGCCTGCGACTCCTGACTGTGCTGATGATCCAAACCATCCGTCTGGCCCAAAACACGATGCACGACCACCAGGTGAGGTGTTTTCGATAAGCGCATATTGCCCCATATTCAAGGGGCAACTAATGCCCAAACATATTTTTCCGCCAAATATGAGCTGTTCGATAAGCACCACGAGTGTCATAATAGAAACCATCACAACAAGCCCGATCACTGCATGAATAATTTTGCCACGCGCGGCCTTAAGCTTCCCGTCATCACCGCCGGATGACACCCATTCAAATCCACCTAATAGGAGGAGCACGAGCGCCACCATCCCCGCTACAAAAAATATGATGCGAATAAGACTGCCGATAAGATCTTGGAGTGTCGGCACACAAAACCACAAGTCAATATATGATTCAGTAAGTGGGTCACACAATGCGCCTTCCCTATATTTCCCCACACTGTCACAGGCGATGCCTCCATCTTCAACCGTTTGCCATACGCCCGTCTTGCCACCAAGCGTGGCACTGTCTGAGGCAATGCACTTGCAGGTAGCATGGGCAGATGAGCTGAGTGGGCCAAACAAATACATCAATCCGAAGAAAGAGAAAAGTGCGATTAATAGAATTTCGCGCAGACGCATACCCCATCATACCAAAAACCCGCCCCATATATATCGGGACGGGTTTTTGTATTTTTTTCACTTAAGTTACCGAATAATACGCAAATCACCCATATTAATCGGACAGCTGATACCCAAACACACCTTGCCGCCAAATACTACTTGTTCAAGCAGTATGACCAGTGTGAGCACTGCAACCATCACCACAAGCCCGATGATAGCATTAATGATCTTACCTCTGGCGG
>Ga0209200_1000201_pt1 | contig 68096 bp, 44 predicted proteins | sample AD_UKC033_MetaG_FD_184406 | JGI IMG/M metagenome (GOLD analysis project Ga0209200, IMG submission 184406) | Active sludge microbial communities of municipal wastewater-treating anaerobic digesters from USA - AD_UKC033_MetaG (SPAdes) (version 2) | ecosystem: Engineered > Bioreactor > Anaerobic >...
TCCTGGCGCTACCGTCAGGGAGGGTGATCTTCACCTCTTGCAAGTTTTACCTCTCCCTAAAATGGCGTGGTAGGCGCTATCAGAATTGAACTGATGACCTCTACCGTGTCAAGGTAGCGCTCTAGCCAACTGAGCTAAGCGCCTCCACGAAACGGTGATTCTACAGAAACGGCCCCGTTTTGTCAAGGGCAAATGCATACAATCAAAGGAGAAACCGGGACCCGCATCTCCCGCGATCACCGGGAGGCTAGTCCTGGCCTGCTTTTCCGCCGTTCCCCTCGGGCGGTGGTGCCTTGGAGACCTTCACCCTGTGGATCCTTTTCCTGTCCGCGGAGAGTATCTCCACTTCGAGGCCGTCCAGCTCAAAGGACTGGCCCGCGGCTGGGATTGTCCCGAGGCCGGTAGCGATCCATCCCGCCACCGAATCGTAATCCCCTTCGGGAAGTTCGACGCCCATCGCTTCCGACAGGTCGTAGAGGGAGGCGCGGCCCTTGGCTTCAAAAACTCCGCCGCCCATCGGCTTGACGAACTTGCCCTCGGACTCTCCCCTCTCCTCGATCTCGCCCACGATCTCCTCGACAAGGTCCTCGGTCGTCACGAGGCCGTCCACTCCGCCGTACTCGTCAACGATTATGGCCAGTTGCTCCCTCTTCGACTGGAACTCCTTCAGAAGATCCGAAATCGCCTTGTTCTCGGGAACGAACGAGACGGGCCTGACGAACTCGCGGACCTTCCGCTCCCTTTCCTTCGAGAGCGCGGCCGCGAGGATGTCTTTCACCCAGATGACCCCGACGATGTTGTCTATGTGGTTCTCGAAGACCGGGACCCTGGTGTGCCGGCACTTCGCGAAGAGCTTCAGCGCCTCTTCGAGAGTCGCCGAGGATTCTATCGAAACCACGTCGATCCTCGGCGTCATGACCTCCCTCACGACCGTGTCGGAGAACTCCATGATACCCCTGATAAGCTCGCTCTCCTCTTTTTCGATGATGCCTTCCCTCTGCCCCTCGTCGAGGAACGCCTCGATCTCCTCCTCCCTGGTCTCCTCCCCTTCCGGCTCGGAAGTCTTCAGCGCCCTGCCCACGACATATACCGGGAAGGTGAGAGGGAACAGCACCAGCGAAAGGAACTGCATGAACGGAAGGAGCGCGAGGAACTTCTTCTCGGGCGTCCTCGCGGAAAAGATCACCGACGCCACGCAGGCGAGGGCCGTCGCCGACAGCCCGCCGGCAAGCCACGGCATCACGAGGCCCCCGTTCATTCCCGCCGCTGCGAAAAGGACCTGGGTAGCGGAGGTCGCGAGGACTGCCGTAACGAAGAAACCCGGGACATACAGGTCCCTTTTCTCTATGAAGCCCGAGAGTCTTTCCCGGTTCGATTCTTCCGCCTCCTTCATCCTGAAGACCTGGGAGGTCGAAAGCCTCAGGAAGGACGCGAGAAAGACATACACGGCGAGGTCAAGCGCGAGAGCCGCGCCAATCGCTGGGATTATCAACCGTTCACTCCCATTTCAACCAGAATCCTGCTCTCCTTTTTCTCCATCTCTCCCCTGTCGGTTGCGTGGTCGCATCCGTCGAGGTGAAGGAAAGCGTGGACGAGGAGCTTCTTTATCTCCTTTTCGAGAGTCCAGCCGTGCTCGGCGGCCTGCTTTTTGGCGATCTGGACGCAGACGGCGATGTCGCCTATGTTGACGATGCCTTCCTCCTCCTCGGTCCCCGAAGGGAAAGAGAGGACGTCGGTCGGCCGGTCCTTGCCGAGGAAATACTTGTTGAGCTCTTTCATTTTCGCGGGTCCGCAGAAGAGGACCGCCGCCCTGCCCTTCATGTTTAGCCTGTTCATGACGTCGAGCGAGAAGGCCGCGTATCTCTTTTTGGGGATGGTCCTGCCCTCGAACCTGGATATTATCTCCACTTCCCTCACTTTTTTCATCTTTCCGCCCCTTTGTCGAAATCGTAGTTAGGATAGGATATCCTTCTCGAAAAAACGCCGATCAGCGCGATGAAGAACCCTTCCCTCAGAAGGGCCAGTTCGCTCAGGGTGATGTCGCATTCGTCGAGCTGGTTGTCAGCGAGAGCCTTGTCGAATATCTCGTTTATCAGCGTCTTGACCCTCTGCGGCGACGGGTCCTTGAGGAGCCTCGAGCTCGCCTCTATCGAATCGGCGAGCATTATCACCGCTGCCTCCCTCGATGCGGGCTTGGGCCCGGGATAGCAGAAATCGGCCTTGTTGATGGTCTCCTTCTCGGGGTCCACGATCGTAAGCGCCCTGTCGTAGAAGTAGGAGATGCTCCTGGTCCCGTGGTGCTGGGGGATTATGTCGACTATTATCTCCGGCAGCTTGTAGCCCCTCGCCAGCCCTATCCCGTCCTTCACGTGGGACTGGACTATCAGGGCCGACATACCCGGGTTGAGCTTGTCGTGCGGGTTCACTCCCCCGTGCTGGTTCTCAATGAAATAATTGGGCATCAGCATTTTCCCGACATCGTGATAATAGGAGGCCACCCTGCAGAAGAGCCCGTTCGCGCCGATGGTGTTCGCGGCAGCTTCAGACAGGTGCCCTATCATGATCGAGTGGCTGTATGTGCCCGGCGCGGTGAGCGCGAGACGCTGGAGGAGAGGATGGTTCAGGCTGGAAAGCTCCACCAGCCTTACATCCGAGACGATATTGTAGAAGTTCTCGAGGATCGGAAGGAGCGGCGTCACCAGCATCAGGAGCAGGGGCATCGCCGAAAGGAAACCCATCCCGGCGGGGTACAGCATGGACGACGGCCTCATCCAGGTCTCGTCGTCGGCCAGAAGCAGGAGGACGAGGACAAAGTTGCATCCCGCGACGAAAAAGCTAGTCCTGATCGGGATCCTTTTCTGCCTGAAGTTCACTCCGGCGTATATCGCTGCCAGGCAGGTAATGAAGCAGTAGACCGTCATCTTGTAATCGAGGTCGAGGAGCATCCCTACGAAAATGCTCATCAGGAATGAAAACACGGCCGCTATGTGCCTGTCCACAAGTATGGTGACCAGCAGCGCCCCCGCTGCGAACGGCACGATGAACAGCCCGAGGTCCGCCCTGTTGAGAGGGAAGGACCTCGCGTTCGAAGCGATGATCCTGAATATGGTGTCCGAAAGGTGGGTGATCACGAGGAAAAAGAGAAGCAGCACGACGATCATGTTGAAAAGGCTGACCCGTATCTTCTCCCTCTTCCTGTAGGTTTTCAGGTACATGAAGGCGAACAGCATGAGCGCGGCCGAGAGGAAAAGCAGAGCCGCAAGCCTCTTGAAATTCACCTTGTCGGCGCTCTCGGCGCGGAAGCTCTCGAGGATGTGGCGCACGTTGCCGTCCACCTCTTCGCCGGCCCTGATGACCGTCTGCCCTTTCTTCACGAACACCGCGAGCGGAGCCACCTCCTTGGCGGCGGTCTCCCGCCTGAGCACCGTCTCCTGGCTGTTGAATGTCAGCGTGGGCTTCAGGAGAAGCCTTAAAAGCTCCTCCGATGCCGCTTTCAGCTGGGGAGGGACTTCGTCGTAAGCGTCAAGGAGCTCCAGCGCGAACCTCCTTGCGGTGGAAAGGTTGATTATGTCTCCCGAGGCGGGCGACCTTATCTCCCATTCGGCCGACCTTTTGTGGATGTCGCGCACCTTTATGACGGCGAGCTGGGACAGGTTCTCCTCATCCGACACGATCTTCTTGGAAGCGACTTTTTTAAGGACCGACCGGAGGATCTCCTCGATGCGGGGGGAGACGCCCTCCTTCTCGAACTGCAGGAGCGCGAAGCGGGTCATGTCGGGGCCGAACAGTTCTCTCAGGTCGGACCTTGTCTTCTGGTCGAGTTTCTTTTTTTCTTCCTGGTTGAGGGAGGCGTTCGCCTTCGCGTCCTCCCTCTCCTGCAGGATCACCCTCGTCCTCTGCGCGATCTGGTAGAGCCTTTCCTGAAGGCGGTCGCTCATGACCGTGTCCCAGTCGTAAACCGGGGCGACCCTGGCCCTTGCTTCCTCCCTCCTCGATTCGGTTGCAATCTCGTCGCGAACCTCGAGGTCGAAGGGGGCCCTGACCTCCTTGGAGGCCGTCTCGCCTTCGCTCCAGTCGGGCGGAGGCTGAACGTGGAAATGTGCGGTGAAGAGCAGCATCATGACGACGAGGAACGCTGAGCCCCAGAACCACTGGTTGTCCCTCAGGAAGGCGGCGGCCCTTTCCCTGCGTCCGGCCTTGTTCTCCGCCTCTTTCTTTTCTGCCCTTTTGTCTGTCTTCTGGTTCACTGCCGCATCCAAAGGTTCATCTCTTCCGCTTTCTCCCTTCCGCCCGCCCTACTTCGGGGACGAACTTTCGTAAGCGCGGATGATCTTCTGCACGAGAGGATGCCTCACCACATCCTTCTCGGAAAAAAAGATGAAGGAAAGCCCGTTTATGCCCCTGAGGATCTCTGAGGCGTCGATCAGCCCTGATTTCCTCGACGGGTCTATGTCGATCTGCGTCACATCCCCCGTAATTACGGCCTTGGAATTGAAGCCGAGCCTCGTCAGGAACATCTTCATCTGCTCCCTTGTCGTGTTCTGGGCCTCGTCCAGGATGATGAAGGAATCGTTGAGAGTCCTTCCCCTCATGAAGGCTATGGGGGCCACCTCGATGACATCCGCCTCCATCAGCTTGTTGACTTTCTCGACGTCCATCAGGTCGAAGAGCGAATCGTACAGGGGCCGCAGGTAAGGATTTACCTTCTCCGCGAGGTCCCCCGGGAGGAACCCCAGCTTCTCGCCCGCCTCGACGGCGGGGCGGGTCAGGATTATCCTCTTGACCCTCTTTTCCTTGAGAGCCCAGACGGCCATGGCGACGGCCAGGTATGTCTTGCCGGTCCCTGCCGGCCCGATCCCGAAGATGCAGTCGCTCCGCTTCATCGCGGCGATGTAACGGCCCTGGTTCAGCCCTTTCGGAAAAACGGACCTGTTGTGGTAGCACTGGATCTTCGAATCCCTGTAAAAAGCGGCGAAATCCTCGGCTGCGCCTTCCCTGTGGAGCAGCAGGGCGGTGCGAAGGTCGTCCGGAGAGACCTTGACTCCGCTCTCGTAAAGGGAGAGGAGCTCTCCGACCAGCTTCCGGCACACCTCCGCCCCTCCCTCGTCGCCCTCGACGAGAAGAAGATCCTCCCTGAAAGACACGGTTATTTTCAGCTCTTTTTCGAGGAATGAGCAGCCGTCGTCCCTGCCGCCGAAAAGTTGAGCGAGAAACTCGCCCGGGTACCTGGATTCTAGCATTTTCGCGGGAGGAAGCGGCACGCTTCCGGTCCCCTGCCGGCCTTCGCCCTGGAGATAACCCTACGAGGTAGGATCAAGCAGAAGCTCCCCGACCTCGTTCGAGGGCACAGGAGGTTTAACATCCCTGGAGGTCCAGTTGAGCTTGCCGTCGTTCAGTTCCTGAATAGCCACGAAGGCTGGTTTCTGGACGTCCGTTTCGATCCTGGGCTGGGCGCCCGCCATGAGCTGCCTTGCTCTCTGGGCCGTCAGGATTATGAATCTATACTTGCTTCCGATCTTGTCGTCAACTCTGAACATCTTTTTCCCTCAACCAGTTCTCTATCTTCCGTTTCAGTTCGTTCCTCTCTTCTTCGAGCGGGGAACATTTCTTTCCAGCAGTTCCCAGGATCTCCTTCACCTCTTCGACAGCGAGGCGGAGCTCTCCATTTTTGACATTATAATGATAACCCCCCGCGAAATCAAGTTCGTCGAGGGCGGTCCTCAGCCTCCGTTCGAGGTCGAAATGCTTCTCCCCTCTCCGTTTCGTAACCCTCGAAAGCATCTCCTCGAAGGAAGGGGGCAGTATGAATATCAGCACGGCGGACGGGTCGGAAGCCAGGACCTGGGCGCCTCCCTGCACGTCTATGTCGAGTATCAGGTCCAGCCCGGCCGCGGCTGCCTTCTCCCATTCGCTCCGGTGCGTTCCGTAGAGTTGACCGTGAACGGCGGCCCATTCGAGGAACTCACCCGCGTCAACCATCTTCCTGAAAGCATCTTCCGTAATGAAATGATAGTCCTTTCCATCCTTTTCGCCCGGCCTAGGCTGCCTGGTCGTGTGGCTTACGGAGAATACGGCCCGGGGCAGTTCAGTCACCAGCCTCTTGGCGATCGTCGTTTTTCCGGACCCTGTGGGCCCGGAGATCACCACGAGCGAGGGCTTTGCGCGGTCAGGCGACATTGTTGACCTGCTCCCTGAGCTGTTCCACGACGCCCCTCATCTCGAGCCCCGCCCTTGTCAGCTCGATAAGCGCAGATTTGGCCAGGAGCGTGGAAACCTCCCTCTGCATCTCCTGCAGGAGGAAGTCCAGCTTCTTCCCGATCGCTTCCCCGTCCTCCCTGAGAGCCTCCGAGAAAGCCTCCAGGTGGGATATGAGCCTCGTCAATTCTTCCGACACGTCCACCTTTTCGGCGGCAAGGACCGCCTCCTGCTCAAGCTTTGCGGGGTCGGCCACATGGACAAGGTCGGAGACCTTTTTCCTGAAGTTGTCGGTGACCGTGTTTCGCTGGACCTGCTCGAGTCCCCTCGCCGCGCGGGCCATTTCAATGAGCGCCTCCGTCCCGCGAACGAACTGCGGCAAAAGTCTCCCGCCCTCCTCTTTCCTTCTCGACGAGAACTGGTCGAACGCCTCTTCCGCGGCCCTGAGAACCACCGATTCCAGTAGCTGTTTCGCCCCGTCGGTCGGAGAGAAAGAAAATATTTCCGAGAAAGAGAGTATGTCGCTGGGAGTAAGCTCCCGCGATACCACGCCCTCCGACGCCAGCGGCTTGAGTGCTCCGTGAAGGGCCTTGACCACGGCTTCCGAAAAGATCACGCTGACAAGCTCCGGGGAAAGGATCTGGTAACTCGCGAACAGTTCCACCCTGCCCCTCGAAACTCTCCGCCGGCATATCTCCCTCAGCTTCTGCTCGGCCGCGAAGAGCACGGGCGGAAGCTTCATCTGCAGGTCGAGCGTCTTCTGGTTGACTCCGCGGACCTCGACGGTCGCCGAGATCCCCCCGTCCGTCACTACCGCTCTGCCGAAACCCGTCATGCTTTCCATCTTTTCATCCTTTCAGAAGCAGTTCCGCCGAACGCTCGGCGTCGTTGAGCGCCGATTCTATCATCCCGGCCCCGGCCTTCCTTTCGTCGTCGCCGATCATGACCGGTTTCCCGTAGCAGAAAGCGACCCTGGAAAAAGGGAAAGGGACCACGAACGAATCCCACGACTTCATCCTTAAAGCCCTTCCCGCGCTGAATCCTACCGGTATCACGGGAATCCCCGAAAGCCTGGCGAGTTCCACCACTCCCTGCTGGGCTTTTTTCGCGGGCCCCTTCGGGCCGTCCGGGGTGAACGCGATGGAATAACCCTGCCTCGCCCTCCTGACGAGGGAGAGCAGCGCCTTCACTCCGCCCCTTGTGGTGGATCCCCGCGTGGCGTCGATCCCGAACCTCTTTATCACTTTCGTTATCAGCTCTCCGTCGCGGTGAAAAGATACGAGGAAGGTCCTCTTGTCGCTCCTGAACGCATGCACCATCAGAAGGAGCGTGCCGTGCCAGAAGGCGAAGATGAACGGTTTTTTCTTTTCCAGAAAAGGCGTTATGTTCTCCTCGCCCGCGAACCTGGCGCGGACGCTCGCCCAGAGAAGCCGTATGAAAAAGTAGGCAGGCAAAGGAAGTACCGTCACCTCTAAAAACTCCCTGAGCTTTTTCGGAAAGGGACGTTTCTCGCTTTTCAGATTTCCGGCCAACCCGCGGACCTAGTGTTTCCTGATCATCGGCGAGTTGCCGACCGGCTTGACCGACCTGTCCGGCGCCATGGGCCTCGCCGGCTGCATTCCGGAAGGGTCCTTCATACGGCGGGGCGCCGGGTTCTCTTCTTCCGCGTCGTCGTCGTCGTCATCATCGTCTCCCTCGGCTTCGTCCTCTTCGTCGTCGTCATCGTCATCGGCCACCGGCGTGCGGAGCCCCGATGGCCTTCCCATGGGCTTCCTGAAACCGCCCTTGGCGTCCGTGTTGACCGATGCCTGAACCGCCGGTTCCTGGCGGGGAGGCGGTGACGGCTGCGCCTCGGAAGCGGTTCCCCTGGGGGCGTTTGATTTTCTTATTTCCTTCACCCGCTCTTTGGGAACGGCGATCTGCCCTTCCTGAAGGGTCAGGTAGATGTAACCGCCTTTTTCCGAGTGGCTCTTTATCGACATCGCGGTGTCGTTAGTGAAGACGACCAGTTCCTGCGAGCACGCCGCTCCAGACCACGAAGCGAGAAAAATGGAAACAGCAAGAAAGAACAGAACCCTTTTCACGGCAACGCCTCCACGGTACAGCCTTTGTTCACAGGTTCGGCGCTCAGGATCACGGCGCCGCATTTCTCGAGGGCGAGCTCAACGGCCCTCCTGGATCCCAATTTTACCAGAAAGACCATCGACCCGCCACCGGCCGCGCCGCATCCCTTCGAGCCTACGGCTCCCGCTTCCAGAGCGGCTGCCTGCAGTTCCTCCATCTTCGGCGTGGTGATCCGCGGGGAGAGCTTTTTCCTGTGCTCCCATTCCTCGCCCATCATTCTTCCCGCCTCGTCGAAATCTCCGTCCTTGAGAGCCCTGTAAACGCCCAGCGACGCCGACGCGATGCCCCGCATGGCCTCCACGACATCCTTCTTTCCCTGGAGGAACGCCTGGTACACTTCGAAATTGTTCTCGGCGGAAAAATGGGATTTGCCCGTGTAGGCTATCACGAGCCTGTCGGCCAGGAACGGGAAAACGTTCCCGAGCGATTCCACGTCATCCCCGCCCGGCCTGTAATGGACGGCCAGCACCCCTCCCAGGATCGAAGGCCAGAAATCCTGCACTCCCGTGGGGATCCCGAGGTTCCTGGCTTCAAGGTCCCTGCAGACTGCCACCGTCTTATGGCTGTTCTCCTTCGCTTCCCTTATCTCCAGCAGTGTCTTCGCCATGGCGACGGAGACGGACGAGGACCCGCCCAGCCCCGATCCGGCCGGAAAATCGGACCTCACCGAGATGTCCCAGCCTTCGGCGACAGAGTAGTGCCTGCAGAGCATCTCGAGCAGCGGAAGATCTCCGGGCGCCGCCCCTTTCGCGAAGTCGTACTCCTTGACATAGTCTTCCGAAGAAAGGTGGATGAATTTGTTCTTCGTCTTTCTCGCCTCGACCCTGGCGAACAGGCTGACGGCGCAGTTGACCGTCACGGAGCCCTCGACGATCACGCCGACCGGCCAGAGGTCCAGTGTCCCGCCCGCGAGGTCGACCCTCGACGGGGCCTGGGCCCGGATCAGGTTCACTTTTCTTTTCGGCATCCTCACAACGCTCATGTCAATATCCTATATCAAATCCCCGAAAAAACAAGGTCGGGGAGGGTTCATTTCGCCCTTGCGGCTTCCAGGCCGGCTATCATCTGCCTGAGCTCGCCCGCCATTTTCCCGTAAGGGTCCGCCGCAAGCGCCTTCCTGTAATAGAACACCGCCTTGGCTGGATCGTTCTTCCCGTTCAGGTAAAGCGAGCCCAGAGTGGCATAGTACTCCGGCCTGCCGGAGATCCTTGCGGCCCTCTCGAAATTGGTTATCGCCTCGTCGGTCTTGCCGGTCCTGTATGCTATGTGGCCGAGGTTGGCGAGCGCGTCGTGCCTCATCGGATCGAGGCTGACACACTTCGTGAAGCTGAACCTCGCCTTGTCGAAGTCGGATTCCGTGGCGTAAACGTAGCCGATCTGAAAATAGATGTCCGCGCTTTCGGTCTGGTTCGAAAGTGCGGTCTCCAGGACTTCCTTCGCCTCCTTCGACCTTCCCTGGGAGGAGAGCAGCGAAGCCAGGCTCGCCGCAGCTTCGGCCATCCGAGGGTTGACGGCAAGGGCCGCCCTGTATTCCTTTTCCGCGAGCTGAAGGTTCCCGAGTTTCTTGTAAACGGTCCCCAGGTTGAGGTGCCCCCCGTCGGTGTGAGGCTTCAGCCTTATCTGCTCCATGAAGCAGACCTTGGCTTCCTCCAGCTTCCCTTCGCCCAGGTAGATCGAGCCGAGTATCGAAAAGGCAGGGAAGTTGGCGGGATTCCTCTTTATTATCCCCGTAAGGATCTGCTTCGCTTCCTCGATCTTGCCGGAATCCCTTACCTCCTGGGCTTTTCTGAGCTCCTCCTCGATCCCTATCCCGTCCTTCGGGTCTATCAGCCCGGCCTGGGACGGACGGACGCTTCCCCCCGAAAGGTATCCCAGGCTCATCAGGTGACGGATGTTCTCCGCGTTGGACGGGTCCTTCAGGAGGTTCTCCAGCTCCTTGATCTCGCCCTCGTCGGCGGCGGGATAATTCGCTAGGATCTTCCTCATCCTCGCGGCTGTCTTGGGTTCTTCGGAGTAGATGTTCCTTTCCTCCGAGACCCTGTACCTGTAAAGCTCGGGCCTCGGCGCGTCTATGAACTTGTATTCATCGTCGATGATCCCCCTAAGCGGGGCCCACCCGTAGTTAAAATATCCGTGATAAGTCTCGATGTAGAAATGCCTTTCATCCCGCGCTTGATTTTTGCCGGAGAAGAGCGGAGAAAGGTCCTTTCCGTCGGAGCCGGAGGCCGGCAATCCCGCCAGCGCGCGGATGGTCGGAGCGGCGTCCGTGAGGTCGACCATCTCTAAAACCCTCGACCCCGCGGGTATCCTGCCTTCGAATACCATGATCAGCGGCACGCGGAGGGCGTACTCGTAAAGGAATATGCCGTGCTGTCTCTCGCCGTGCTCCATCAGACCTTCTCCGTGGTCCCCCGCGACAACTATGAGAGTGTTCGACAGGAGCCCCTTGTCCGAAAGCCCCCTGATGAGCCTGCCTATCTCCGCATCCATGTAGGCTATCTCGCCGTCGTAAGGCGTTTTTTGAAAATTCTCCGCGAAGGGGGAAGGCGGCCTGTAATCGTAGTGCGGGTCGTAGTAGTGGACCCACAGGAAATACGGCCCTTTCACAGCGGCCATCTCCCTGAGCGCGGCGTCCGTCGTTTCCGCGGCCCTTCTCTCCTCGGGCGGGCCTCCGCCCCTCGGGACCATGGTCATCTTGTCGTTATAAATATCGAATCCCCTCGACAGGCCCCGCGTCTTTTCAAGGACGACGGAAGAGACGGCCGCTACCGTCCTGCATCCCCTGCTCTTGAAAGCCTCCTGCAGGAGGGGGAACTTCTCGTTCAGGACGAGGCCGTTCACCCTGAGGTTGAGGGTCGAGGTGTTTTTCCCGGTGAGCAGGGCCGCGTGGCTGGGAAGGGTCAGGGGGCAGCTCGTCCTCGCCTCCTCGAAAAGGGCCCCCTTCGCCGCGAGGGCGTCGAGATTGGGCGTCTTGGCGTCCTTCGAGCCGTAACAGCCGATGTGGTCCGCCCTCGTCGTGTCGAGGGTTATCAGGAGGACGTTCGGGCTTTGCGCGGACACCGTTCCGGCGCAGACCGCGAGGAGCCACGCGGAGATGATAACATTACGGATCTTCGTGCCGATGTTGAAAATTGAAAGTTGAAAATTGAAAAATTCAAAATTAAGAATTGATGACAACCCGACACCTCCGTTCATGATTATTTTCACGGTGGCGCATCGCGATGCGCCCTACCGCAAAATGAAATCGAACAGCGGTCCCAGCACGCCTTTTTCGATAAGCGCGTTCTGGTTCCCCTTTTCGTCAACGCCGGTAAGCGCGTGGCCCACCCCCTTCAGGTATGCGGGCTTGAAGGAGCCGCCGCTCTCCTTGAGGAGGATCTCCCCGTGGAAAGGCAATATCGTGTTGTCCTTGTCGGGATAGGCGAAGAACGACGGGACTTTGAGTCCTCTGATCTCCTCAGCCGGATCGAGGCCGCTCAGTTCCTTTATCACGGGGATGTAGAGCTTCGAACCCCTGAAGCTCTCCCACTCCTTCTCCCCTTTCTGGAGAGCCGACTCGAGGGCCTCCAGTTCGGAGTAGGCGGCCTGCTGCCCCTCGAGGTTCTGCATCATCGAGACCTGCTCCTTCCAGATCCTGAGGACGGGCTTCATCGGGAAGGCCACGAAGACGGCTCCGGCGGGCTTTTCCTCACGGGCCGCCCTCGCGGCCGTCCAGGAACCAAGCCCCTGCCCAAGGAAGAAGATCCTCGCCTTGTCAACCTTAGATTCGTTCCTGAAGAGAGCGGCGAGCGCCCTGACCTCCGAGACCCTTCCGCCGAGGGTCAGCATCGCGGGGTCTCCGGCGCTCTCGCCGACGCCCCTCGAATCGTACCTCAGGGTGGCTATCCCCTTTTCCGCGAAAGCGAACGCGAGCTGTTTCCACGGGTTGGCCTTCCTTATGTTTTCCAGCGGGGCGTTGCCATCCCTGTCGACAGGCTGGAAGTCCTGTACGAGCAGGACGGCCGGAAAGGGGCCCTCTCCCTTGGGCAGGGTGAGCGTGGCGCCGATGATCCCTGCCGGGCTCTCCACCCTGACCTGTTTTTCCTCGAAAACAACGCCTTTCAGCTCGATCGTATCCTTGTGGGCGCGCGCATCTTCCTTCTCGAATGGCTTCGGCCTGTATTCCTGCCTGACGGCGACGACCCCCTCGGTGGGAACAGAGACCTGCACGATGACGCCCTCCGAATCGACCCAGAAGCTGGTGTAGAGCCTTTCTTCGATCAGGACGTTGTAGTGCTTCAGGATGAAATTCTCTCCGTCCACGAAGGTGCTCACCGCCCCCTCGTACTCGACCGCCCCGGGTCTCAGCCTCATGAACTGCGGTATGGCGATCGCAAACTCCCACCTCGGCCCGCCCTCCCTGATCCTGTCCAGAAGCAGCCTGTAAAGGCAGAAGCCGTAGGGTTCGAGGAGGAGCAGGTTATCAGGCAATGCTTCGTCCTTTTTCCGCGTGTTGGACATCCTCGTCTGGCTGAACCTGAGGGTCTTTCCCGCGGGGAAGAGGTAGCCCGAGTTGACGCCCAGGTCTATCCTGTCCTGCATCACGTCGTCCGTCCTCTGCTGTTCCTGGTAGAAGACGTCGCGGATCCTCATCTCCTGGTCGATCAGCTCCGTCGCGGACCGTTCCGTCTCGACAAGGTCAGTCTTGCTGAAGTCCTCCGCCTTCGACCTGTATTCGTATTTTATAAACTGCCCGGTGGAATGGACCGCCCAGTACTCGGGATATACCTTCAGGTCAACGTAACCCCTCTTGGCCGTCTGGTAGGGATACTTGAAGATCAGCTCGGAGAAAAGCTCGTAAGTGTCCCTCTTGGTGTCGACGGCGACCTTGTAAGATTCCTTCCCCTTTTCTATGCCGTTCAGGTAGAGTTTGAAAGTCCCCCTCTCCACGATCTCCCGGCTTCCTGCCAGGGCGCAGAACGATGAAAGGAAGAAGAGCGAGACGATAAGCCTTTTTATCATTTCGAAACCTCCAAAAGGGGTATTATAGACCGATATCAATGTTTTTCGTAGGGGCACATTGCATGTGCCCTGTTTGTTTTATCGAGGGCACGCGCAGCGTGCCCCTACGATGGCCGGGCGCGGCAGGGCAATATATCCATCCATGTGTTCTCATATTCATCGTTTTCAATTCGTTGTTCGTTCTCCCTGTCGAACTGCCACTGCGCGGGATTCAACTCGATGTACCGCCTTGTTTTGTTCAATTCTGCCTCGTTCCTTACAATGTGTTCGTAATAATTCCTCTGCCAGAATTCCGCTCCAGGCGTTCCCCGCAGGATGTTGATCTGTTTCGTTGATGTTGCCTTGAACAAACGAACGATCGTCGACAACGACCCGGATCTCGGCATTCCGAATGTTTCCACCGTTGTAGGGGCACGTTGCAACGTGCCCGCATTAATTTCATCATGATTTTGGGCACGCGGCAGCGTGCCCCTACCGGTTATCGTTAAAATTCCATGTAAGTGATTGGGCATGATCACGAACGAATCAATTTTGACAACGCGCCGCAATTCACCTGTTTTTTCCCATTCATTCCAGGCGATTATCCCGTATGCATTCAGCTCCATTTTTCCCATGATAATTCTGCCGAACAAACATTTATGGTCTTTCACGCAGATCGTCACGAAATACGCGCCGGGAGTGGAATAATCGAATCGTTTCAATCTTACGGAACGCCGTTTTAATTCGTCGTTCATGTTGTAATGATACCTCATTTCCCACCGTCGCGACATAATCATTGTTCGTAGGGGCACATCGCATGTGCCCGGGCATTGTTTTTGTAGGGGCACATTGCATGTGCCCTGTTTGTTTTATCGAGGGCACGCGCAGCGTGCCCCTACGACGCGGCCGTGCGATCATCGTAACATCCCATGCGCCCTGGCGTTGTTTTTGTAAGGGCACATTGCATGTGCCCTGTTTGTTATTAAAGGGCACGCGCAGCGTGCCCCTACAATGCGGGGATAAAAAAGGGGCACGCGGAAGCGTGCCCCTTTGAAAAACATTAAACCAAGACTTAGTCGATGTTGACCCTGGTCTTGTCGTGGATGATGTTGGTGGCCTTCACGCTCGCGGGGGCGGAATAGGTCACGCTGCCGTTGGTCAGGTAGGCGCCGACCTTCACGGTGAAGGTGGAGGTGGCGGGGATCCTGACGGTGGCGGTGTAGTCGTTGCTGTTGCCGACGGGATTGATCATGCTGCCGACAGCCGAGAACTCGCCGCCCTGGGGAGCCCAGAACACCTGGTAGCCGGTGACCTGTGATTCGTCGCCGGAGGTCCAGCTGACGAGCGTGTTGAGGCCGCTCCTGGCAGCGGACAGGCCGTTGATGGCAGGCGCGCCGCTGGGATCATAGAGGACGACAGGCGTTGTAGAAACGAAAGGCAGTTCGATTCCGTCTATGACGATCGAACGGGAGAGCCACATTCCGACGCCAGCGCCGGGATCGGCGAAGGTCCAGGTCGAGGAAGCGGTTCCGGTGGAAACGCCCGCCTGCAGTAGTGTCCACTGCGAAGTGGCATAACCCGGGATCGCCGCGCCGGTGTAGGTGTAAACGTTGAAGGTTGTCACGAGAGCTGCGGGAGCCGCGCCGTTGTAAGAACCCAAGGTCACCGAAGCGGGAAGAGCGGTCCAAGTGATGGTCGTCTGCACGTTATCAGGCGTCGAAGCGGTTCCGGTGGCCGCGGAAAGAGGCGCAGCGGCGATCGTGCCGATGGCGTCCCAGTTAGTCCAGTCTTCGGTCTGAAGCCTGCTCTGGAGAGTGTAGTTGCCGGCAGCGTCATAGGCGAGGAGAGCCGCGCGGGTAGCGCCAGCCGCAGGGCAGCCGTCAAAGGGGATCTGACTCCAGTCAGCATAAAGGTAGTAATAACCGGCGCCGAAGGCGTCAATACAACCAGCATCAGCCTGCAGAATCGAGTTGCCGGTAAAATCGCAAGCGCCGGTGACAGGAACTCCGGTGGAATCGGTTCCAGCCGCATCGGCCGCGTTATAAAGTCCGGGAACCCAGAGATACGCTGTAGGCGCTCCCAGCCCGCTTACGCAACAAATGCTTGCGTTAGCAAGCGTGGTAGGAACTCCACAGGCCGCAAAAAGTGAACAAGATGCAAGAACGAGAATCGCTGCAAGAATGTATTTTCTCATATTTTCCTCCTCCAAAATCAATAGTGGGCAGGTGTCCAACTACCTACAGCGGCAGTTGACACGCATTGATATGCCAGGCCAGGGGTAAGAGCAAAATTAACCTGTCCAACGCCGCCGCCCGCGTACCTTTGCCATGCCGTTCCATTCCAGTTATAAACGTTAACACCTGTACCACCCGCAGCGATAATCTCGTTGCGAAGTAATGCAGCACTGGTAGAGGTGCTGTGATAAGGTACTGCGACATATTTTGCAACCGTGGCAGACATTGTGATAGTCGTGCTTGGGTTGTGTGAGCCAACAATAACCCAGTTGGATACGTCGGCAGTTGAAACGACCTGATATCCATCACCAGCTGCAAGAGCGAAGTTGACCTGACCGACACCGCCACCCGCGTATCTCTGCCAGGCAGTCCCGTTCCAATTGTAAACATTGACGCCAGTGCCACCTGCCGCAATGATATCATTTCTCAAAAAAGCCGCGGTCTGCGTCGAGTAACTGTTGTAGAATGGTAATGCAACATACTTGGCTACTGTAGCTGAAAGCGTCTGACTAAGCTTGAAGCCCATGTTGGACGCGCCTGATGTCAGCGCGATCGCGAGGATGAGTACCACTGCTACCGCTAAGATAATTCTGGTTTTCATTAAAACTCCTCCCTTCTTTTGAGGAAAAAACCACGAGGGAACGCCCTCACTCGAACGATGAACACTCGATCCACACCGCGTTTTAACCGTCCACCTCCTTTCATCTCACCCCCTTTTGTGAAGGGGCTCGATGCGGTAATAAACTATCTTACCAGAATTTTCGTCCTTGTCAAGATAGCTATTACCCTCAACCACTTCCATTATCGAACAACTGTCGAATTTCGGCGAATCGCACTTGTAAACCGCGAAGGTCCCCTCCCCCTCCCACTTGATGGCGACCGAATGGTCGACCTTGGAGATTTCGAGATCAGAAGCGGGCGATTCGTGAATCGCCCCTACGGGAAGCGAATTGGGCGACGTAGTCGCGGGCTTTACGCCCGCGTTCCCTGTTTCATCCTCTGCTGCGGGAGATGCCGTAGGCTCGGGCTTTACGCCCGCGTTCCGCATTGGTTCGCGCCCGTAAAGGGCGCGGCTACCAGCCTGCGTTCCATTATCCGAAGAGCCCGCGAAAGGCGCGGTTACCTCAAGATTCCGGACCGTCATGAACGAGAATGCAGCCACGAAAAGGAAGGAACAGCAGGAAAGGGCGATCTTCTCGTTCCTTCTTCTGGCTTTTCCTCTTTTTATGGCCATTCTTGCCGCTTCAGACGCCCTTCCCTCGGGGGGGGTGAAATTTTCCGGCAGCCACTCTCTCATAACGCCTCCAAGTTACATATACCCGCCCCACCCCCCTTTTGTTCAATCGGGGGGGGAAGGACTAACGCCATCCAAAGAAGGGGGCGCTCCGCTCCCTCCTTAGACGCTCCGTTCGCAAAGCTCACTACGCTGATTCACCCCCTGGAGAAGTTAGCGCCTTAGCGCGAAGTAAATTCGTCGCACGGCGCGGCATTTTCTCTAATAATGAAGACGAAGAGCCGAAGCTGAAGGCTGAAGGCTGAAGAAAAGGACAAAAGCTATTTACCACAGAGGCCACAGAGGCCGCAGAGTATAAAAGAGAAGGTGAAAGAAACCCCTTTTTCCGGTTTCTGACGAGGAAATTGCTTCGAAGAAAAAAGGTTATATTTTATGGTTTTTTTGCAAAAAGAGTCCTTCGAAGCAACGCCCCTCGCTCTGGGCTCTCTGTGACCTCTGCGGTTGAATTGATTCTTCAGTTTTGTAGAAGAATTGCCGAAACGGGCCGAAATCGGTTATTCTTCCTTTTTAAAGGAGGCCCGCATAAATAAGATGAAAAAACAGGTCTATCCCCCGCCGCTCGACATCGAAACCGCCCTGACGATCATTGACCGGTTCCTCGTGTCGGAGATGAGAAAAGCAGGCAGGAAACGGCTGGTCGTAGGGATGTCCGGGGGCGTCGATTCGGCGCTTTCGGCCGCGCTTGCCGTCCGCGCGCTCGGGAAAGAGAACCTCGTCGCGGTGAAGATGCCCTATAAAAGTTCCAGCCCCCTTTCGGAAAAGCACGCCGGCCTCATGATCGATAAGCTCTGCGTGGAAAGCGTCAGGGTGGATATCACGCCGATGGTGGATGGTTATTTTGAGCGGGAGGGAAAACCCCCTTTGTCCCCCTTTGCGAAAGGGGGAGAGCTGCAGGACAATGTCCGTAGAGGCAATTTCATGGCGAGGATGAGGATGGCCGTCCTTTACGATCTTTCGGCGAAGCTTGACGCGCTGGTCCTCGGAACGGGGAACAGGAGCGAATGGCTTTTAGGCTACACGACACTTTACGGGGATTCCGCCTGCGCGCTGAATCCCATCGGCGGCCTGTACAAGACACAGGTTTACCAGCTCGCCGCGTTCGCGGGCGTCCCCGAAGAGATCATATCAAAGCCGCCGTCTGCCGACCTCTGGCCCGGCCAGAACGACGAAGGCGACATGGGGCTGCTCTACTCCGATGCGGACGCCGTCTTCTACCTTTCGGTGGATGAAGGCCGCGCGCCGCGGGAAGTTTCGGACATTCTCGGCATGCCTTTTCAAAAAGTGGAGAACATACTCAAAAGAATGGAGAATATGGAATTCAAGAGGCGCCTTCCGCCGGTCGCGGCCATGCCCTCCCCTCAGGGGAAAAATGAAGACTGACGAGGGCTGTTCCGCTTTTTTCGAGATCATCTCCGACTGGACGGACGGAGAGCTTCCCGCCGCCTCGGAGAAAACTCTCCTGGAGCATCTCGACCGGTGTGCCTCGTGCCGCCGCTACGCCGAGTCGCTAAGGGCGCTGAAGAAGTGCCTTGCAAGCGGATGCGGGGAGTGTTCGGAGGCCGCCGCCCTCGTGGACGAGTGCGTCAGGAAGTTCCTGTCCGGGAAGTAGATGGACGACAGGCCGCCTGTCCCTCCCGAAGAAAAGCCCCACCTGATACCGCTCGACGCGGTCCTGGCGATCCTGTTCTCGATATCCCTCGTCCTTCTCACCCTCAGCTCGGAATTCCTGATGGAAAGCCACGAGCTCTGGGAGATCATCTGCTTCCTTCTGCCCGCGGTAGTCATCCTCGGCGTGAGGCAGTCGTTCGGCGCGGTCCTTACCCGCGTGGAAAGGCCCGCATCGGAATTCCCCGCCGCGATATTCCTCGTCCTCTCGGCCGCACTGCTGGGCCTCGGACTGAGCGGGATCACGGACAACATCTTCGACCTGTCAGAACTGTCCAAGGAACTGGAGAAGGAGATCGGTTCGTACGGATTCTTCAGACAGGTGATCATCTTCGCGGTCCTTCCGGCGGTCTGCGAGGAGGCCCTCTTCAGGGGCGTCATCCTCAACTCCCTGAAAAGCATGGGGAAATGGACGGCGATAACTCTCACGGCGGCGCTTTTCACCGTTTTCCACGGCTCGGTGGAACTCTTTCTGCCGATCTTCGTCGTAAGCTTCGCGCTTTCGGTCATGGCTTACGGGAGGGGCGGGCTCCTGCTGGCGGCCGTCTGTCATTTCATCCACAATTTCCTCAACCTTCTGCTGATGAGGTGGGTGGAAGGAGACGCCTCGATGGCGGCTGCGATAGTCATGACGGCGGCCGGGGCCGCGCTGACGGCTGTTTCCCTTCTCGTTTTCCGAAAGGTCCGTCGGGACGATGCGGAAACGAAGATATAACCTCTTTTCCTGGGTCCTCTACGATTTCGCGAATTCGCCGTATTCGACGATAATGACGACGCTCATATTCCCGGTTTTCTTCACCGAGAGCATCGCTCCCGGGAAATGGGGCCTTACCGCGTGGGCGCTTCTTTACGGCGGATGCGAGGTGCTCTCGGCGGTCTTCTCTCCGCCGCTGGGCGCGATGAGCGACATGATGAACAGGAGAAAGAGGTTCCTGGTATTCTTCACGCTGCTCGCTGTCGCGGGGACCGCCCTCACCCGCACTCTCTCTGGGGGGGAGGTTTTCAGGGCGGTGTTTTTCTTCTCCATCGCCCAGCTCGGGTTCTCCCTCGCCAACGTTTTTTACAATTCGATGCTGGCTGAAGTCTCCCCGCCCGAAAGACGGGAGACGGTCTCGGGCATAGGCTGGGGCGCGGGCTACTTCGGCGGCATGCTTTTCATGATCGCTGTCCTTCTCCTTGCGGACATGGGGTCGCCTTCTTTTCAAAAGGACAGCTTCCTGTTCACCGCCCTCTGGTACCTCGCTTTTTCGATCCCAGTCTTTTTCTTTTTCGAAGGAAGCCTGAACTCGGGCGTGTCCGTTTCGTTCAAGGCGGGCTATTCCGAGGTGATCGGCACCATAAAGAAGATGTCGGGCAGGAAACCTCTCTTCTATTTCCTGCTCGCGAGTTTCTTCTTCAACGACGGGGTCAACTCGGCGATACTTTTCGGAGGGATCTTCCTGAGGAAGGGTTACGGGTTCGACGACGCTTCCCTCTTCAAGGCTTTCATCGCATTCAACCTGATCGCGGCCGCCGGGGCGTGGATCATCGGCCCGCTGGCCGACAGGCTCTCTTCGAGAAGGGCGCTCTTCCTCATGATGTGGGCGTGGATACTCTCCCTATCCCTCCTGCCGTTCCTCTCGGGAAAGGCGGCGCTGATGACGATCGCTTCGGTCGTCGGGATCCTCATCGGCGGGACCCAGTCGGTCCTCAGGGGCTACCTGTCCAAGCTCGCCCCCGCGGGATCACAGGGGGAATGGTTCGGCTTTTACACCCTGATGGGAAAAGCCGCCGCACTTTTCGGCCCCCTCCTCTTCGGGATTTTCTACGGCCTCATCCAGGACATAAAGCTCTCCGCGCTTTCGCTGATCCCGCTCTTCCTGCTCGCGGGGTATTTCCTCAGGAAAGTGGAGCAGAAGAGCTGAAGGCTGAAGGATGATGGCTGACGCCATGGCTGAAGGCTGAAGGCTGAAGCCAGAGCTGAAGGCTGATGGCGTAAGGCTGAAGTTCAATAGAGAATAGATTGTTTCTCGTAGGGGCGATTCACGAATCGCCCGAATAAAACCCCAACGCTTCGCTCTCCCCCTTTGCAAAGGGGGATCCAGGGGGTTTTTTCAATTTTAAATGGCGCGACAGCGCGCTCTGCCCCTAACGCCAAAGGGCGGCCTCCCGGCCGCCCTTTTCAACATCAGATATTCCACTTTTTACTTCCCCCTTTGCCAAAGGGGGACCGAGGGGGATTTTCCTCTCACGGACAGGTCGTCGCGTTACTCCTCGACGAAGAGCAGATGTTCGACGGGTTCTCGCCGTTGCACGGCTGGCCGCCGCTCGTCGTCCCCCAGTTGCTCTCCACGCCGTCCTCCACCCCCAGGATGAAGAAGAAGAGGTCGCCTCCTTCGCCGCACGGCCAGTCGAAGCTCTCAGATGTCCCGAGGGAGCAGATCCCGCCCTGCAGAAGGTAGCTCGACACCTCGGAGAGGTTCCCCCAAACGATCCCGTAATCCGCCGCCGGGCAGCTGTGCGCGTCCCAGGTAACCCTCAATTGGCTCCCGTCGTCCTGCAGTTTGGCCACTCTGACGGGCTCCGTCCCGCCGCTGCCGTCGGGAGCGGGCGGAGGCGCCGCGGGGCACGGCATGATCGTCACCAGGTGCTCCGAAGATGTCGCCGAACACCCGGCGTTCGCGAACGACACCGAGTAGCTGCCGTCCCCGCCCATCCCGATCACGATAGTGTCCGAAATCTCCCCGTCCAACGGGCTGCCGTAGCTGTACCACTGGTAATCGCTCATCCCCGACTGCGTCGTAAGCGTGACGGTTTCCGAGGGGCATGTGTTCTCATTAGGGCCCGAGATCACGGGAATGGCGGTGTTGTTCGCATCCGTCCCGGCCACCCCCGTTGAAGCAGTGAAACAACTGTTGTTGTACGCCCTTATCGTGTAGGTGTGGGGAAGCGCGTCGGGAGCCAGATAAGTGAGCGGCGAGGAGAAAGGCCCGTGCACCGCTTCGATGCCGTCGATGTAAAGGTCGTGGCGAGTCGCGGGCGCCCCTTCGTTGAAATACACCTCTATCCCGCTCATCTGGCAGGGGTCCAGGTCCGTGATGGTAGTGATCGCCGGCTGGGTCGGGGGCGGCCACACCTCGTCGGCGTACTGCGACGGCATCGGCTGGTTGTAACAGGTGTTGTTGTAGGTTCTTATGTGGTACCAGTGCGAAGCCGTGTCGCCCGGGTCGTAGGTCACTGGGCTCGTCACGTTCGACTGGACCAGGGTAAAATCCTTGTATAGGTCGTGCCTCGTGGAAGGCGTCCCTCCAGTGAAGTAGATCTTGATGCCGTTCTGGACGCAACCGTCAACTTCGCCGAAGCTGTCCATCGTCGGCAGAGAGGGGGCGTCGTACACCTCGGTGAAGTTCACAGGGGCCGAGGTGGTGTAACAGGAGAAGTTCTTAGCCCTCACCTCGTAGAAGTGCTGGTTTAGGTCGGGAGGGTTATGGACGAACGGGTCGGTTATCCCCGTCTCCACCACCACCCCGTCACGCAGAAGATCGTAGCTCTCGGAAGGAGACCCGCCCGAATAGTCTATGGTGATCCCGTAAGCGCAGGGGTCGTTGTCCGTGATGCTGTCTATCGTCACAGGCCCCGGCTTGTCGTTCATATCCGCGCCCGGCTTGTACATGCTCCACTGGCTCTCGCCGCACACGTTCTTCGCACAGACCGCGTACCACTTCGTAGTCGAATCGCCCGGTTCGTAGCTGTAGGGGCTGGTCACATTCTGCACCACCGTCCCGCCCAGGTCCACATCGTAACTCACCGCCCCCGGCACCGCCGGCCAGGTGATCAGGACCCCGCTTAGCGCGCAGGCATCCTTGTCGGTCACAGTGTGATTAGGCATAGCCAGCGGCCTGCAGTCGGTCTTCAGGTCCGCCTCCTGCCAGCCGTTCACAGGTATCGTGAACCACCTGCTCCTCTGCTGGAAGGGCGTCGTAGAGGTCTTGTAGAGGAACCTCATCCTCCAGTGGTAATTGGTCTCTCCCCACAGCGCCCCGTTCGTCATCGAAAGGTCCGTGCCTGAAACTCCTGTATCGGTCCACGCAGGGGTCTGGCTCATCCCCGTCGCGTTGAAAGCTGTCCCCAGGGGCTTCACCTCCCACTCTCCCTTGACGAGGCCCCTGCCGTAGGGCGTCCGCCCCGTGCCTTTCGTGTTGAAGGCCGTGTCCGAGCTGGACATCCCCAGGTGGCTGATGTTGCCCATGTCTCCAACTTGCCTCTGCATCGGTTTAAGCGAGACCCCCGGGCCCCCGTTGCCGTAAAATAGAAGAGCAGCTCCTGTGCTCATGGCCCCCTCATCATATCTCGAGGACCCTGCCAGGGCATCGCAGTAACCGTCTCCGTTGACATCTCCTGCGGCGGCGACGCTTACGCCCAGGTTCCCGATGGTGCCAGCGTTGAGGTAAGTAAACGCCTCGCCCAACCCGGAAGGCGAACCCGGGTACACCCACCCTCTCCCCATTAATAAGAAGGATTCGTACAGAGGCTCTCCGACGATAACATCGGAAAAACCATCCCCGTTCATGTCGCCCGCGGTCGCAACGCTCCAACCAAAATGTCCAGACGCAAAGTCCGCTTCCAGAAGTTGGGGAACTGATCCCAGTCCGGTCGAAGACCCAAAATAGATGAACGCGGCACCTTCATCGTTTTCGGGATGATCATAGTAAGGAGCACCCACAATCACATCAGAAAAACCGTCCCCGTTGACGTCTCCTGCGGTCGCCACGCAAAAGGCGAATCCATTCCCTGCGCCCTCTATGGAGGCCGTCCACGATGGGATAGCCGACAAACCGGAAGGACTGCCAGAGTAGAGGTAGGCTTTGCCTGGGGGGGAATCATCATCACCATATACTCCGATTATCACATCGGAATAACCGTCGCCGTTCACATCTCCGGCTGAAGCTACAGAATAGCCAAATCTTTGTTCAATAGCTTCTCCGAGGGCGGTCCAGGATGGCAGGGTGGACAGGCCTGACGAACCTCCATGAAAAACATATGCTTTCCCTGTATTCCCGCTGTGACCGCATTCGCCTACGATCAGGTCGGAATAGCCGTCGCCGTTGACATCCCCCGCTGTGGCCGCCGACAGACCAAAGGCATTACTGTAGGCTCCACCTTCAGCTGTCCAAGCACAAGTCGCCGACAGCCCCGTGCCACTGCCGAGATAGAGGTAGACCTTTCCTCTTGAGGTATCATAAGAACTATCACTAACAACCACATCAGAATATCCGTCGCCGTTCACATCGCCTGCTCCCGTCACACAATCCCCGTAAGAGCTCCAAGTTCCTTCGCCGGTGGTTTCCCAGGATGGTGTGCCGGTTGGCCCTGTGGCCCCGCCCTGATACAGCAAAGCCCTTCCCCCTTGACTATCGTAACCAGGAGCGCCAAAAATAATATCACCGAACCCGTCCCCGTTCACATCCCCTGCCGAAGCCACGGAATCTCCGAAGTACTCATCTGCCTGAACTCCCTTGGCGTACCAGTTAGTGACCCAATTGGGCCCCGACGGACCGCCGTGGAAGACGAAGGCGGCGCCTTCGTCGTATTCTCCGTTGTCATAATAGTGGGCCCCAACGATAACATCGCTAAATCCGTCGCCATTGACATCGCCGGCAGAATCGACGCACCAGCCGAATCGCGAACCGCTCTGGTCGCCTTCTGCAATCCAGGTTGGAGCTGAGGAGAGACCCGCAGTGCTGCCAAAGTAAACACAGGCTCTCCCATAAACCGGGGAATTTGCGTAACCGTCCACCCCCACGATCACATCAGAATATCCGTCGCCGTTTACATCACCCGCCGTTCTGACCGAACGTCCTAGATTGGCTCCTGACTGATCGCCTTCTGCCGTCCAGGCAGGAGTCGCCAGTAGGCCTAAGGAGGAACCGAGGTAGAGATAAGCCATCCCCTCGTCTGCTTGTCCGCTATCGTAATAGGGTGCTCCCACTACTACATCGCTGTATCCGTCCCCGTTCACATCCCCCGCCGTCGCAACAGAGTATCCAAAAAAGGCTTGGTCCTGGTCGCTTTCCGCTGTCCAAGAGGGAGACGAAGAAAGGCCCGAGGCGGAACCGAAGTAGAGATAAGCCCTCCCTTCGAACGTCTGTCCATTGCTGAAGCGTTCAGCACCTACGATCACATCGCTATAACCATCCCCGTTCACATCCCCGGCTGTTGCGACAGACCGACCGAAGTTGGCGCTTGCCAGATCGCTTTCAGCGGTCCACGCAGGGGATGAGGAAAGGCCGGATGCAGAACCCAGATACAGATAGGCGCGTCCTTCATTCGATTGGCCGTTGTCGTAGTCCCAAGCCCCCACTATCACATCCGAATAGCCGTCGCCGTTCACATCACCAGCTGTTGCCGAGCTTCCGTAGTGAGCACTGTCCTGATTACCTTCCCCTGTCCAAGCCGGAAAAGGACCGGGCCCGGAGAAGGATCCCGTAAAAAGAAAGACCATACCTTCATAGATATTGCCGTTGCTAAAATATGATGCGTCGACCAGAATATCTGCAAACCCGTCCCCATTCACATCTCCTGCCGTCGCGACCGAACCACCAAAAAGCGCTCCGGCTTGATTGCTCTCGGCATTCCAAGAAGGAAACGAAGAAAGGCCGGATGCTGAGCCAAGGTAGAGGTAAGCTCTTCCTTCATCTGCTTGCCCGCCATCATAACCCTGTGCACCAATAATCACATCTGAATATCCATCGCCGTTAACATCGCCCGCTGTGGAAACAGAAATCCCGAAATGAGCGCCACTCTGGTCCCCCTCCGCCATCCAGCTCGGGCTCGTCGCGATCGGATCCACCGTCACCGGATAGACCGCTTTCGAATCATCCACTTCTATCCTTATCGCACCCGGAACTCCGACGAACTTCGCGGGAAGCACTTGTCCCGTCGAGTCGGTCACCTTCAACTTGGAGTAAGTGAGCACTGCCACGCTGCCGTTGTCGTAGAAGTCTATACTCTGGCCGTCATTGGCGAACCTGGGATGGAGGCTTCCCGTCAGCTTCATGTCTATGTTGAGCTTCGTGTCCTTGTTGAACTTCTTTTCTACGGTGAAGCCCTGTTCTAGCCCTTCCGGGGAGTTGACGAACCACTCCTTCAGCCACCCCCTGTCGAACTCTATCTTGTTCTCGCTTGTCTGTATTTTGGTCTTCTTTAAGGATTCTTTCTTGATACGGCGCTCCAGGTCACTCGGAACGATCGCTTCCAGCCCCCATTGCCAGGAATCCTCTTTCCCCTCTCTCGGGCACAGCTTCACACCTTTTTCCGTGAAAAGGGACCTGAACCCCTGCGCCCGGTTCGGCGCCTGGTAGAGCCCTTTGGAGCTGTCGGAGGGTGGAGACAGGTGATACTCATTTGCGGCGATGTCTTTCTGGACCGTGGCGTACCACCCCTGCGAGACTCCCTCAGGCAGAGGCTTTTTCAGCATCTCAGCATCGCTCTCGGCCGGGGTGCTGAGCCCCTGCCCGAAAACCAGGCACGACGCGAACAATAAGATTACCGCCACCAATAACGACCCCAGGAACCGTCTCATCGCCCACCTCCATCTCTCCCGAAAGAACAGATATGTTAGTTGCGCCTTAATTGAAGCAAAAGTTTAACTTTGTCCGGGCAGGAATGCAACGGCCTTAGAAGAAAAAAGGCGGCCCTGAGGCCGCCCCTGTTTTTCTCTTTGTTGTTTCTATAAGCCCCTAATTGGACGCGAAGGGCCCTTCTGCCGGACAATTGGCATTATATGTGGTCACCAGGTAGTACCAGATGCCCGATGGCGGCACATCACCCGAGGAATCCGTCCACTGGTAGTTCCCCGTTATCTGGTCCATATCCACAACATTCGTTCCTACGAAAGGCCATGAGCTCTTTGGTGTAAGCGAGGGGTCGTCCGAACGCCTGATGTTCCAGCCCGTGCGCTGGTCGGGCTGGTTGGGATCCTGGAAGTTGATCGTGTGGTTCGTCCCGTCCGTCTCGACCAGGTAGATCCAGCAGGGTTCATCCGGGGGGATGCATGCGGATGCGCTCCTGAGGTCGGTTTCCCTGGCGCCGTTGGCGGCGATGGTAAGCCAGGGGCCGTGAGATTGCAGGGGCGTGGTAGTCATGCTGAATACCGTCCTGACGCGCCAGATGTAGGCGCCCGCAACTTCCGGAAGCGTCACGAACCTGCTGATTGAGGCTCCCGACGACCCGCTGTCCGTCCAGTACAGGTCTTTTATGGAAGGATTCAGCGTCGTGTCGAATGTTCCGCCCAGAGGAGCGGTCTGCCATTCCAGTTTGACATCGCCCCGGCCGAAGGGGTTTCGCCCTTTCAGCGCCATCTTGAACAGCCCGTCGCCGGCTCTGCCCAGCGGCGATATCGGCGCGGACATGTCGCTCCTCATCTGCCTCAGCCTGAGAGGCACCCCCTGTCTGCCGTTTCCGTAGTAAAGGAAAGCCGCTCCTTCGTCGGTGTCTCCGTTGTCGTAACAATCGGCCCCCGCGATGACATCAGAATAACCGTCGCCGTTGACATCCCCCGCCGAAGAAGCCGACGTTCCATAGTTCGAACCGGACTGGCCGCTTTCCGCCGTCCAGTGTGGCGAGGCGGCCGGCCCCGAAGCGCTTCCCAAGTAGAGATATACGGCGCCTTCGTCGTTCTGGCCGTTGTCATAGCCGGTCGCTCCCACGATAATGTCGCTATAACCGTCGCCGTTCACGTCGCCGGCGCACCCGGCAGAGATTCCGAACTGGTCTCCGCCGCTTCCCCCCTGGCCGATCCAGGCAGGAGTTATGGAAAGCCCTCCGGGCCCGCCTTCGAAGAGATACGCCCTTCCCCTATTCGCCTCGTATCCCCTTGCGCCGACCACCACGTCCGAGTAGCCGTCCCCGTTCACATCCCCAGCGGAAGAAACGGCATGACCGAAAAAGGCGTAGGGGTAGTCGCTCTCGTTCATCCAGGATGCTGTCGAAGCCAATCCAGAAGCACTTCCATAAAAGAGATACGCCGCGCCCTCTTCCGCCTCGCCGTTCCCGTAGGAAGGCTGTCCGACGACCACGTCGCTGAATCCGTCGCCGTTGACATCACCGGCTGAAGAAACGCTCCTTCCAAAAAAGGAGTGCGCCCAGCCGCTTTCTATAACTCCGGAGGCGGTCGCGCTCAGGCCGGAAGAGCTTCCGTGGTAAAGGAAGACAGCGCCTTCCGAATATTGCCCGTTGGCATAGCTTGAAGCTCCCACGACCACGTCGCTGAAACCGTCGCCGTTGATATCACCGGCAGAAGCTGCCGATATGCCGTATTTCGAGTCCGGAACATCGCTCTCTCCGATCCAGGCGGGAGCCGCCACCAGGCCTGAGGCGCTTCCGTGATAAAGGAAAGCAGCGCCCTCGTCGCTCTGTCCGTTGTCATAATTGACGGCGCCTACAACGAGATCGGAAAAACCGTCGCCGTTTACGTCTCCCGCTGAAGCGACCGAACACCCGAATCCCGAGTCGGTCTGGTTGCTGTCCAGTATCACGGATGGGATCATTGCAGGCCCCGTTGCGCTTCCCATGAAGATGAACGCCGCACCTTCCCTTAACTGTCCGTTGTCGTAGTTGGAAGCTCCGATCACTATATCCCCGAACCCGTCGCCGTTGATATCCCCGGCGGACGCTGCGGAGCATCCGAAACGCGAATCCCACTTATCGCTTTCCACGCTCCACCCCGCGTTCTCCGCCGGGCCCGAAGGGCTTCCCGTGAAGAGGAAGGCCGCGCCTTCTCTGCCTGCTCCTTTATCGTAGTTGGGCATGCCTATGACGATGTCCCCGTAGCCGTCGCCGTTGACGTCACCAGCCGCGCAGAGGCTCCTGCCGAAAATACCGTATTCCTGGTCGCCCTCTTTTGTCCATGCGGGAGACACATCGATCCCAGAGGCTCCGCCGAGATAAAGGAAAGCCCTCCCTTCGTTGGTTTCCCCGTTGGAATAATAAGGCGCCCCGACGATCACGTCGCAATAGCCGTCACCGTTCACATCCCCTGCCGTCGATACCGATTCGCCGAACCTCGCGGAACCCTGGTCGCACTGCCCTGTCCAGTCCGGCTCCAAAGACAATCCCGCCGCCCCGCCGTGATAAACGAAAGCGGCGCCTTCGTCGGCTTCGCCGTCGTCATAATAATAAGCGCCCACGATAACATCCGAATAACCGTCCCCGTTGACGTCTCCCGCCGCAGTCGCCGATATTCCGAAGTAGGCGTAGGCCTGATCGCCTTCGTCCGCCCAGTCCGGCGTAAGGCTCAACCCGGATTGAGAACCGTGGAAAACCAGCGCCCTTCCCTCATAAGTCTCTCCGTTCGTGTAACCCACCATTCCCGCCACGATATCGACATATCCGTCTCCGTTGACATCGCCTGCCGTGGAAACAGAGGTTCCCAGTGAAGCGATAGACAGGTCGCTTTCATAGACCCATGATGGAGAGGTTTCGATCCCGGAGGCGCTCCCGTGAAACACATAGATCCTTCCCTCCGCAGTCTGTCCGTTGGAGTATGATGGTTCTCCCGCCACGATATCGCCGTAACCGTCTCCGTTGACATCACCTGCGTAAGAGACTGAATTGCCGAAATAAGAATAATCCTGTCCGCTCCCCTCTAGGATTACCGGCGCGCCTGTCACGCCCGTTCCGCTGCCGAAATAGACGAATACCCTGCCTTCGTCAGGAAGCGATCCGTCATAAAAACGGGCGCCGACGATCACATCGCAGAACCCGTCGCCGTTCAGGTCGCCAGCCATGGATACCGCGTAACCGAACTCTGCCGATTCCTGTCCGCCGTCGGCCATCCAGCCCGCCGACGAACCGAGGCCTGATGGCGAGCCGTGAAAGACGAACGCCGCCCCTTCGTTGTATTCGCCGTTATCGTACAGGCGGGCTCCCACGATCACATCGCTGTAACCGTCGCCGTTGATATCCCCCGCGGCGGACACCGACCAGCCGAAATAAGCGTCCCACTGGCCGCCTTCCGCCGTCCAAGCGGGAGTGGTCATGATCGGATCCACCGTAACCGGATAGACGGCGTTTGCGTCGTCAACTTCTATCCTTATTCCCCCCGGAACGCCGACGAATTTCGCTGCGAGCAATTGTCCCGTCGAGTCGGTTACCTTCATCTTTGAGTAGCTGAGGACAGAAACGCTGTTGCTGTCGTGAAAATCTATCCTCTGCCCGTCCTCGGCGAACTTCGGATGGAGGCCGCCCGTCAGTTTCATGTCGATGTTCAAGGTGCCGGGCGATTCATGAATCGCCCCCACGGAATCCCGTTTATAAATCGTGAAGCCATGTTCCAGCCCCTCAGGGGAGTTGACGAACCACTCCTTCACCCACCCCCTGTCGAACTCTATCTTGTTTTCGCTTGTTTTTATCTTCGGTTTAATCAAGGATTCTTTCTTGATGCGGCGCTCGAGGTCGCCGGGGACGATCACTTCGAGGCCCCATTGCCAGGCTTCCTCTTTCCCATCCCTCGGGCACAGTTTCACCCCTTTTTCCGTGAAATGGCTCCTGAACCCCTGCGCCCTGTTGGGGGCCTGGTAGAGCCCTTTCGAACTGTCGGAGGGTTGGGACAGGTTGTATTCCCTTGCCGCAAGGTCCTTCTGGACGGTGGCGTACCACCCCTGCGACACTCCACCAGGCAAAGGCTTTTTCAGCATCTCAGCATCGCCTTCAGCCGGGGCGCTGAGCCCCTGGCCGAAAACTAATGACGCGACGAGCACAAGAACAAACGCCAGTGAAGACGATCCGATAAGCCGCCTCATCACCCACCTCCTTATTTTCCCGATAAACCCGTCCGTTGATTGTGCCCGCTGACTTAAGCTGTAATCTTACCTTTGTCAAGAGAGGATTGCAATGGCTTGATATGGCTGACGCCATGGCTGAAGACTGATGACTGACGCCAGAGCTGAAGCGCTGAAGGATGATGGCTGAAGTTCAATAGGGAATGTTGGTTTTCCGTAGGGGCGATTCACGAATCGCCCGAATAAAACCCCAACGCTTCGCTCTCCCCCTTTGCAAAGGGGGATAAAGGGGGATTTTCGACCATTTTAAAATTTTCAATCTTCACTTTTCAATTTTCAATGGCGCGACAGCGATGGCGGCTGACGCCAGAGCTGAAGGCTGAAGTTCAATAAGGAAATGATTCCACAATTTTTCACTTTTCGATCTTCAATCTTCAATTTTCAATGCAGGCGCAGCCTGCCGGGCTGAAGGATGATGGCTGAAGCCAGAGCTGAAGGCTGAAGGCGTAAGGCTGAAGTTCAATAAGGAAATTGATACCTCACTTTTAAATTTTTCATTTTAAAATTTTCAATTTTAAATTACGCGACAGCGCGTTAGGCCCGCCTCGCGGCGCTCGCCTTCGCTTCGCGAAACTCGCGCAACGCTGTGGCCTTCTCGTCCGCCGCAGGCAAAGCAGTTTGCCTGCTCCTTCGTCGATTCTAGCAGAAAATGCAGCGCCGTGCGTCGAATTCACTTCGCGCTAAGGCGCATTCCTATACGGGAGGGATTCAGCGTAGCGAGCTTGCGAGCGGAACGTCTAAGGGGAGGGCAGAGCCCTCTTCTTTGGAAGGCCGGAGGCCAAAAGGTGGTGCCGAAAAATGGCTGGAGGATCTCGCCTACAAGTAAATTGCCTGACGGCAATTTCTCGCAGGCCCGCCTCGCGGCGCTCGCCTTCGCTTCGCGAAACTCGCGCAACGCTGTGGCCTTCTCGTCCCCACACACACCAATCAATTGGTGTGCTCCTTCGTCGATTCTAGCAGAAAATGCAGCGCCGTGCGTCGAATTCACTTCGCGCTAAGGCGCATTCCTATACGGGAGGGATTCAGCGTAGCGAGCTTGCGAGCGGAACGTCTAAGGGGAGGGCAGAGCCCTCTTCTTTGGAAGGCCGGAGGCCAAAAGGTGGTGCCGAAAAATGGCTGGAGGATCTCGCCTACAAGTAAATTGCCTGACGGCAATTTCTCGCAGGCCCGCCTCGCGGCGCTCGCCTTCGCTTCGCGAAACTCGCGCAACGCTGTGGCCTTCTCGTCCGCCGCAGGCAAAGCAGTTTGCCTGCTCCTTCGTCGATTCTAAGTTGAATATGAAAGGTGGTGCCGAAGGGGGGACTCGAACCCCCACACCCATCCGGGTACTACCCCCTCAAGATAGCGTGTCTGCCAATTCCACCACTTCGGCACAAATGATCATTTCTGGTCCGCTGGAGGCGTCGAGGGCGCCGGAGCGGGCGCAGGGGCCGGGGCCGACTGCTGAGCCGGGGCGACCGGTGCGCGTTTTTCGAGGATGCTCGACTTCTTGGAGCTCATGAAGAAGCTGAGCACTATCGAAAGGACCATGAAGGCTATGGCGAGTCCTGCCGTGACCTTCTGAAGCATGCTCATCGAGCCCCTCGCTCCGAACGCGGTCTGGGAAGAACTCGCTCCCAGGGCGGAGGCGACGTTGCCGCCCTCTCCCGGCTGAAGAAGGACTATGCCTATGAGCATCAAGCAGATCAAGATGTAAATAAACCAGAGCAAAGTAACCATTCAACGATCTCCGCCCCCGAAGGGGAAAAAAGGGAGTATACCCATTTCCCTCAATTATGTCAATAGCTTTCGGTGGTTGAAACATCATCGGACCCATCAAAAAAAGGGGCCGGTCGCCCGGCCCCCTCTAAAACATACCTTAGAGCCTATCCGTAAATGGGGCATAGTCGCGCGCGTGGCGCCGGACCAGCAGGACAAGGCGACCGACCGAAGTAAGGCTGGTCTGCCTTTCAAGGGAGGTCAACACAGTCATGCGAAGTCCGCCGCCCGCGCCCTTCGGGACGGGGCTGCCGGAGCGCCTGGCTTTGTCAGCTCGCTCATCCGATGCGCCAGGCATCGGCCATCGTTCGCTTCCGCGCCATGCATCTCCGACAACTACCGTCGCGGCCATGTCTTATTTCCGGACAGGCTCTTAATCAGGTCAGTCGCCGTCGCATGTCGTCGCCGCAAGAGTCCTGTCGACAACACCGTCACCCGCCGGGCCCAGGTATTCGTCAGGGTCGTCGCAATCGTAACCCTGGACTATGTAGTAGTAGCACCTGCCCGCTTCGCCGGACGGGTCGTGCAGGCTGATGTCTGCTCCCGCGGCCCCTGATGCTATCCCGTAAGACCCTGCGAAACATCCGAAGTTGTATCCTGCCAGGTCCGCCCTGACGGCCCTTACAACCCTGTAAAAATCGGCTCCCGCTATGTCGGGCCACGTGATCGAACCCGCGGAGACGGTCTCCACAATTCTATCGGAAGGGGCCGTGCAGGAGGGCCCGCCGCATTCCATCGTCCACAGCCTGAGCTCGGAAGACTCCCCGATACATCCTCCGTTCCTGGTCACGCTCACTTTGAAGAGGCCGGGGTCGGAAGCGGTGTAGGTCTGCGCCGTGGCTCCCGTGATCGTGGCTCCGTCCTGGATCCACTGGTACCCCGCAAAAGAGTCCGTCGAAAGCTCGATCGTCATGTCGCACTGCGTCGTGGCGAGCGGGGCGCCGCCCGTGTACTGGTGCTTGACTCCCCTCGAGTAAACGAAGCTGCCTCCGAACATGAGGACCGGGGGGTTCTGAAGCATGGTATAGACGGTCCCGTCGGCTCCCGGGTCCCAGTTCGCGAGGGATGTTCCTTCAACGGCGTCTATGGCGGCTATCCTGCTTCTCGACGCGCCTCCTATCGTTATAAAAGAGCCGCCGGCGTAAATTACCGATCCGTTCTCTGAAACGCTGAGACAATATACCGAGGCCGAAGAGGCCGGGTTCCATCCGGTCGGGAATCCGGTAACGGGGTCTATCGCCGCTATGCGGTTCCTGGTGACCGGGGTCGTGTTGGTGTTCACAGAAGTGAAATCACCGCCCGCGTAAATGACGCCGTCGCCGACCAGCACGGCTCTTACGATCCCTCCCATGCTCGGGTTCCAGGATGTAGGAAGCCCGGTCGCCGTGTCTATCGCCGCCAGCCTGTTCCTCGTGCTTCCTCCCGTTCCGCCGATTGTCGTGAAGTCGCCGCCGGCGTAAAGGGTGGTGCCGGATATGCCGAGGGTCCTCACCACCCCGTTCATGTTCGGATAGAAGGAGGTCAGGAGGCCTGTCGTCAGGTCGAACGACGCCAGCCTGTTCCTCGTAGAACCGCTCATCGTCAGGAACTCGCCTCCGACATAAAGAGTATCGCCCGAAACGAGGAGGGACCTTACGGTCGAAGCCGCGTTGCCGTCCCAGGTGTTCAGCTCTCCGGTCGCGGTGTTGAAAGAGGCGATCCTGTTCCTCGTGGTCGATCCGCCCACCGCGGTGAAGGCGCCTCCGACATAGAGGTTCCCCCCGTGCAGCGCCAGGGCGTAAACGGCGCACGTTCCGCTTGCGGCCGTGATGTTGGGGTCCCACGAAGTTGCCTGCCCCGTCGCCGTGTCGATCGATGCAATGCGGTTGCGGGAAACCCCGTTGACCATTGTGAAGTCGCCTCCCACTGCAAGGTTCGACGATACAAGGCAGAGCGCCTTCACGCAGGTTGTCGTGCCAACCTGGTTCGGGACGACTGGGTTGAAAGAGGTCGGGTTTCCGGTGGAGGCTTCTATCGAGGCGAGGTTGGCCCTTGCCGCTGTCCCTTTCACCGTCGTGAAGAATCCGCCCGCGTAAACAGTCGCGCCGTCTGAAGATACCTCGAGGGCGGTCACGTTCGTTCCGGTGATCCCGGTTATTTCCGGCTGCCAGAAGGTCACCCACGGAGTAGCTGTGGCCGTGGCATCCAGCGCTGCAACGTGATTCCTGGTCTGGCCGTTGACTGTCGTGAAGAGTCCTCCTATGTATACGGTATCGTCATAAACGGCCATCGAATACACGTTGCCTCCGGAGTTGGGGTTCCAGTCTGATATAAGGGTTCCGGTGAGCAGATCATAGGCCGCCACGCGGTTCCTCGTCGTGGCGGAGGCGGAGGTGAAGTCTCCGCCGATGAAAAGCCTTGTCCCGAGGACCTTCACTGCGCGCACTGTTCCCGCGACATTGGGGTTCCACGAAGCGGGAAGCGCCGTGTCCTTGTCTATCGCGGCGAGCCGGTTGTAGTTCGTCCCGCCGACGGTCGTGAACATGCCTCCCGCATAAATGTAGTCTCCGTACTCCGCCAGGGCGTAGACGAAGTTGCCCATGTTGGGATTCCAGGCGGTGAGCTGGCCGGAGACGGAATCCAGGCAGGCTATCCTGTTCCTTGTCTGCGTGTTTATGATCGTGAATTCCCCGCCGATGTAAACCTTGGTCCCGACAACCAGTACGGCCCACACCGTGTTGTTGACCGAGGGCGTGAAATCCTGGTCGACGCTCTTGTCCGCCTTTAGATGGACGAAGTTCGAGCGGGCGAAACCGCCGACCTTCGTGAACGAACCGCCCATGTAAAATCCGCCCGCTCCGTCGGGCGCTATGGCGTTGACGGAACCGTCGACCCTCGGCCAGGAAGCGTCCCTGTTCCCGGTCGCCGTGTCCATGACAACTCCTGACCCTGAATACGGGCCCAGATAGGTGAACTCACCCCCCAAGTACAGCGTGGGGCCGTTCTTCGCGATGGCGTGGACCGTGCTGTTCGCGGTCCAGTTCTTGTCGGGCCCGATGTAAACGTCAGGCCTCGGAGGATCAAGGTTCACCCAGTGGCCGACGGAGGACGACGCCGCGCAGCCGTTAAGGTCAGTCACCGAGACGGAATAGTAATTGAAACCCGTTTCCGTGGTCAGGTAGTTCTGCGTCGTCGCCCCGGGGATGAGCGTCCCGTTGGCGTACCACTGGTAGGTGCTGTAAACTCCAGTGCTGAGCGTCACTCCTGTTTCCGAGCATCCCGATGTCGGACCCAGGACTGTCGGAGGCGAAGGCAGCGGGAATATGGAAACGATGAAATCTGCTGAAGTCCCGACGCACCCGCGCGAGTCGGTGACCCGCACATTGTAGGTTCCCGAGACTGTCGTCGTGTAGGTCTTGGCCGTGGCGCCCGGAATGTCCGTGCCGTCCAGGATCCACTGGTAATAGGTGTAAGTGCCGGTCGAAAGGTTCGCGACGCAGACGGTCTCGGTCGGGCCTGTTATCGTAGGAGCAGGGGGCGGATAGAAGGTCACCACTTTGGCGGCGGGGGAGATCCCCGTGCATCCGAGCGCGTCGGTGACTTCGACCGTGTAGCTCCCGCTGACGGTCGCGTCGTAGGTCTGCCCGAGAGCGCCGGGGATGATGACCCCGTCCCTGTACCATTGGTAAGATGCGTAGAGGACTGTGCTCAGCGTCACGAAGCTTCCTTCGCACCCCGTCGCGGGACCTGTTATGACCGGAGCCGGGTAATTGGAAACCACATACGGCGCGGAAACACCGGCGCATCCGTTGGTGTCGGTGACTTCAACCGTGTAGGAACCGTTCGAAGTGGCAAGGTAGGTCGCCGAAGTGCCCACCTCTGTCGTGCCCTTGAGCCAGCGATAGGTGACCCAGGGTTCGGTGCTCAGTAGAGTGGGGCACCCTTGCGGGGTCGGAGCTATCGTGGGCAGGGGGTTGGGATGAACGGTAACGGGGAATATGCCCGACGTCCCGACGCATCCATGGCTATCCGTGACCCTGACCTGGTAATTCCCCGAAGCCTTTGCCGTGTAGTTCTGAGATGTGGCATTCAGTATGTCCCCGCCGTCGAGGATCCACTGGTAGGCGGAATAGGAACCGGTCGCCAGGACGACCCCCGGAGTTTCGCAGCCGACCGTATCGCCCGTTATTTCAGGAGTCGGCCACCCCCAGATGTCGACATGGTGAGGAACTCCTTCGCAGAAGGTCGCCCCTCCGTCCTTGCTCACCCTCACGTTGTAATCCCCTGTTTCCGTGACCATGTAGGACCGTCCGTGCGCTGTCTTGTCCAGTATGCTCCACGGGACGTTGGTCCTGTCGAGGACTTCGTCGATAACTATCGTGGTCGCGCTTACAAAGGTTTTGATGAGGCACTCCTGGCCGTCGATCGTGATGTTCCTGCCAGCGTCCCCGGCCGTGAACTCGACAGCCGGCGTCAGGTTCGTGACAGTGCTGTCCCCCCCTCCGGAAACTGCGTCGCACATGCCGCTCCTCGTCGCCTCTTCTATCTCGATGCCGTCCTTCAGCCACTGATAGGAGTCATACACGGCGGTGGAAAGCTCCACGGGGCCTTCTCCGCACGCCTCGTAGAAGCCTACGACCTGGGGCGGGGGCTCGTAAACGCCTCCCGACGAGTAGGCGCCGCTGCCTCCCCAGACGATCATCTTGGTACCGACCGAATCGACCGTGTCGTTCCACACCGCGGCGTGGACGAAGCGCGGGGTCGGGAACCCCGGGTCCTTCGACATTTGCGTCCAGGTGTTCGCGTAGGCGTTGTAACGATATCCGTCGTCCTGGGAGATTGCTCCGTTCTGTCCTCCCCAGACGAGCATCTCCTGACCGGTCCAGACGGCGGAATGGTACCAGCGTGCTGATGGCGCGTCTGTCGCGGTCATGGCCGTCCATTTTGCCGTCGTCGGGTTGTACTTGCTTCCCGTATTTACCTGGCTGGTCGTACCTCCGCCCCAGACGATCATCGAGTTTATCTGCGGGGCCCAGACGGCGGTGTGGTGATAACGGATGGTCGGGCCTCCCGTGGCTACCGCGGTCCAGTTGTTGAGAGTGGGGTTGAAACAGCTTCCGTTGTTAAGCCCCGCGGCTCCGTTGAATCCTCCCCAGATTATCATGTACGTTCCCGTCCATACGGCGGTGTGCCACTGCCTGACGGTCGGGGCTCCCGTGGCAAAGGTCGCGGTCCAGGAACTGGTGGCGGGGTCGAAGCGGCTTCCCGAATTGAGGTAGGCCGCACCGGAGTGGCCTCCCCAGATTATCATCTCTGTGCCGGTCCAGACGGCGGTGTGGTAGCGCCTGGCGACAGGAGCTCCCGAGGCAGCGGTGGCCGACCACATGTCGGTTCCCGGATTGTACAGCCCCCCGGTGTTGAGAAAATGATCCGTCCCGTCGTAATAATCGCCGCCCCATACGATCATGTCCGTCCCGGTCCAGACTGCTGTGTGGTTGCGCCTTCCCACGGGGCACGGAGACAGGGTCGAGGTCGCCGCCCAGGAATCGGTCGCAGGAGTATAGCGGCCGCCGCTGTTAAGCTGAATGGTGGGTCCGAGGCTTTCGCCCCCCCACACTATCATTTCGCTTCCCGTCCAGACGGCCGTGTGGTACTGCCTGCCCGCCGGGACGTTCGTTCCGAGGCTGGTGGCTGTCCAGCTGTCGCCGGACAGGTTGTACTTTCCTCCGCTGTTCGTCGGCCAATATCCTCCCCAGATTATCATGTCTGCGCCGGTCCAGACGGCCGTATGCTGGTATCTTGCCGTGGGACAGCTCCCCGTTGTCGGGGTGGCGGTCCAGGTGCCCGATGAGGGATCGTACCTGCTTCCGCTCTGGAGGCTGGAGCTTCCGTCCTCTCCGCCCCATACGATCATCAGGCTGGTGGTCCAGACCGCCGTGTGGTAGCGCCTGGCGGAAGGCGCACCCGTGCCGCTTATCGCGGTCCAGGTATCCGAAGCGGGGTTGTACGAGGATCCGTTCCCGAGGACGGAAAGCCCCGTACCTTCTCCGCCCCAGACCATCATCTCTCCGTTGCCCGCGACCGCGGTGTGGAAGCGCCTCGCCGCGGGGCACGCTCCTGAAGTGGAAGTGGCGGAGATCCAGATATCGCTTGCCGGATTGTACCTACCGCCGGTATTGAGCGGAACGTCTCCTGCAGCGGACCCTCCCCAGACGACCATCTCTCCGGAAATGAACACCGCGGTGGCGAACTGCCTGACCTCGGGACACGGACCGAGCGTCGACACGGCGGACCAGATGTCCGTCGCGGGGTCGTACTTGCCCCCGTCGTTGAGAAGAACGTCCGACGTGTCGGAGCCGGACCAGACTATCATTTCGGTTCCGCTCCAGACCGCCGTGTGGTTCTTTCTCGCTGAAGGGCACGGGGCCGACAGCGATGTGGGTGTCCAGGAATCGGCAGCAGGATTGTACCGGCCGCCGTTCTGAAGGGCGTCCGTCCCGTCCGTGCCTCCCCAGATGATCATCTCCGAACCCGTCCAAACGGCGGTGTGATAATAACGGGCGGAGGGCACTCCGCTCTGCCTCGAGGTCGGCACCCACGAATCGGTGGCCGGATTGTACCGTCCGCCCGAGTTGTTGCCTCCGCCCCAGACGATCATCTCCGTCCCCGTCCAGACGGCTGTATGGCCGTACCTCGGGTCGGGTATGTCGTCGAGGCTGGTATCCAGCCAGTCGTCCTGGCACACCGCCAGCAGCTGCTGCCCCTTTTCCCTGATCGCGTAGCAAAAAGATCCTGTTTCCGGGAGCGGCGGTTCCGTCATCGCGGAGGAGACTTTTCTCCACCAGCCCTCGAAATCCTTCTTGGGGAAAAGATATTTTTCAACGGTTATCTCCGTGTCGGCCGCCGCCAGAGTCCTGATGACGATATAGGCGTCCTGTCTTTCTTCCATCGAGATCCCCGAATGGGAAGTTCTTTCAAGGAGATGCTTGAATTCCGTCCCCGACAGCGGGATGGAAAATCCCTGTCCGATCTCTTCCGTGGCGGTCCCGAGGGTATACCGGACGAGTTCCGGAGTGCAGCCTATGCCTCCGGGGCTTCCGCCCTTTTTGAGGATCGCCATCGCGTCTTCGGCCGAAGCCCTTTCCTTCCTGTGCAGATCCGCGTCGGAGAAGAACAGCGACCTCAGGACGCGGTCCGCCAGGATCGGCCTGACAAGGCACTCGGCTATGATCTCAGGATCGTCTCCCAGGGCGCCGAACAGCTCCCTCAGAGTTGACGGGTCCTCCGACTCCCTGACTATCCTGTCCAGCTCCTCCTGGATCATCGCAGGCTCCAGCGGCTGCTGCCAGAACTGGCCGAGCGCGTGCGACCTCTTCAGGTAACCGGTCACCTTCCGGGCAAGGATGTCGCGAGTGAACATTTCATCGAACGAAGGCTTCGCGGCCTTGTTGTCTGCGGGCCAGATCCTGTTGTCGTAATAGACCCTCTCGATGGCTTCCTGAGCCCTGACCCTCTGATCGAAGCTGACCTTCTCTCCGGCCGTGGAACATACCGAAAAAACGATCGCCGTCATGAGAATGGTGGCGAGAAAAAGCATCCCTTTCTTCACTTTGCCCTCCTTTTTCGGAGAATGTCTTAAAAGGGTGATGCCCCCTTGGCATGATCCCCCTTTTTTCTCCCTTTAAATGTTATACCTCGCCTCGCAGAATGTCAATCAAAAAAAGAAACTTGCATTTTTTGATCCTTTAACCTATATTATGGTCAGCTCGGTACCCAAATTTTCTAGTACCACCGAGTCCCTCCAAAGGGCGGCGGAACTCCCCCCCCATTCCTGCCGCCCTGTTTCTTTATCCCGAAGATCCCCTCCGCGTTGTCCGACATGGACGAGGACAACTCCTCTTCGCTGGCGCCTCTGATCCGCGCCAGGAATCCTGCCGTTTCCGCAGCGAAGGAGGGCTCGCACCTTTTCCCCCTGTAAGGGACCGGAGCAAGATATGGCGCGTCCGTCTCGACCAGGATCCTATCCTCGGGGACCATTCTCGCCGCTTCTGCTATTTCCGCCGCTTTCGGGAAAGTCGCTATTCCCGAGAAAGAGATGTAAAAGCCTTCTTTCAGGAAGGCTTCCGCCTCTTTCGTTCCATAAGTGAAACAATGGATTATCACCGGGACGCTCACATTTTTCAGCATCGAGAGCGTCTCTTCGAACGAGTCCCTCGAGTGGATGATCAGGGGCAGGTTCATCGATTCGGCTATCTTTATGTGCTCACCGAAAGAAGCTATCTGTTCTTCCCTCGAGGACAAAAAGTAGTGATAATCGAGTCCGGTCTCGCCCACTGCCGCGGCTTCGGGGGTTTTAAGCATCTCTTCGAGAAAAGCCATGTTCTCTTCTGCTCTCAGCTTCGCGTCGTGAGGCGAGAGCGCGAACGCGGAGAAGAGCCCGAAATCCGAGGCGATCTTCGCGGTATCTCTCCAGTCGTCGGGGGAAGTTCCGACAGTCAACATCCGCCCGACTCCCGCCAGCTTCGCCCTCGCGACGACCCCTTCGATATCTGACCTCAGCTCTTCCATGGCAAGGTGGCAGTGGGTGTCGAACAGCTTCATTTATTCGCCGTCCAGCAGTTCTTTTAGCGCCGAGAAAACTTCCTCCGCGGCGATCGCGCCCATGCAGGACTTATGTGGACAATCCCTTTCGGAGCAGGCCCCCTTGACCCCTTCTCTGTGGACAACTCTAGACCTTCCTACCCACGGACGGTTCAGCACAGGGCTTGTTGGGCCCATCACTGCGACGGTCCTGACGCCCGAGAGAGCAGACAGGTGCATCAATCCCGTATCCGCACCGACGAAGCCGGCCGACCCGAGTATCAGCGCAGCGCTCTCCCGAAGGCTTAGAAGCGGAGGGATGACTAGATGTTCCTCCCTTTGCAGCGACCAGCAAAGATCGGCCTCGTCGGGACCCCATCCGAGGACACACTTCATTCCGGTCCTTTCACGAATAATTCTCGCCAGTTCCAGGAACCTGAAGAGCGGCCACCTTTTGAACGCCTGCTTCCTGCTGGCGCCGAGGAACAGGACCACATATTTTCCTTTTTCAAGACCTTTCTCCTCCAGGAACCGGCCGACGCTCGAGGAGGACGCTTCGTCGATGAACGGGGGATGGAATGCTTTTTCTTCCCCGACCTCTATTCCCAAGGCTTTCAAAGCCCCCCCGTAACGGTCGTAGCGGGAGATCATTGGAGAATCGCCGCACGCCAGCTTCGTCCCGTAAAAAAGATGCGAACACTCTTTCCCGAAGCCCCTGGCGAATCCGGCTTTCTCCCCGCCCCTGGCGAGAGCCGTTATTGCCGCCGACTTCAGGATGCCGTGCATGTCAAGGACAAGGTCGTACCTTTCCCTCCTGAGTTCGCCGAGGAACGCGCCCAGTTTCTTGAACCCGAGATGTTTCCTGGGAAATAAAATAACCCTTGGCGCCATCGGATACATCGCAAGAATCGGCGCGAACCTGTCCTCGGTGAGAAAGGTCACTTCTCCGAAAGCGTTCTTCACGGCTTCCATAGAGGGGACAAGCCTTATGATGTCCCCGATCGAGGAAAGGCGGATGACGAGAATCTTCTTGTCTGAAGGTCTTCTTTCCATGAGGTTTTAGGATACCACATTATTGTTGTATGATGATTTTTTCGGAGGATCAGATGAAAAGACTTCTCCTGTCCCTTTTATTCGCCGTTTTCGCTTTCTCGACTTCCTCGCAGACAAAGGTGCTCTTCGACGCCACCAAACACGAGATGGCGGGCAACGCCGACTGGGTGATAGACGCAGACGCGTGGAACAACAACATGCCTGCCTACCCCTGCACTGGTTCGACCAACGAATCCAATCCGCAGAGGTACCCGACCCCCGATCAGTCCGGCATAACCCAGGCTACGCCCGAAACATACTGGACGGGAGGTATTTCCGCGTGGGCGGTGGACATCGTCAAGACCTGGGGCTGGACGGTGGAATCCCTGCCCCCCGGAGCGAGCATAACCTACGGGGACGGAGGGAACGCACAGGACCTCTCCAATTACGACGTTTTCATCATCTGCGAGCCGCAGAACCAGTTCACTACGGCCGAGAAGAACGCCATCATAGCCTTCGTCCAGAACGGCGGCGGCCTCTTCATGGTCGCGGACCACGAGACCTCCGACAGGGACTGCGACGGCTGGGACTCTCCCTGGGTATACAACGACCTGACCGGCGCGACTTCTGCCTCGTCGACGGGACTATTCGGCATCTGGTTCAGGGTGGACGGCCTCGAAGTCAAGGGCGAGGACTGGTTCGACGACGGGACCGACAACAACGTCAACACCGACACATCCGACCCGATAATATTCGGCCCCGCGGGGAGCGGCACGGGCGGCCTCGGCCTCTTCGGCTCGACCTCGATGGACATCAACCCCGCCGACAACCCGACGGTGGCCGCGCACGTCTGGCGGACAGGGCAGGCTCACAACAACCTGAGGGTAACTTTCGCGACGGCCTCCTACGGCCTCGGAAGGGTTGCCGCGATAGGCGACAGCTCTCCCGCGGACGACGATACGGGAGACTCGGGAGACTCTCTTTATCCCGGATGGGACAAAGCCTCCGGAGGCGTCAACAACAGGGAGATCCACCTCAACGCGACCTACTGGCTAGCCAACCCCGAACCCGACCTGACTGCTCCCATCATAACGGAAGGACCTTCGGCCGAAGAGAGGGACTGCTCCGCGGAGATCTCGTGGACGACCGATGAAGGCGCGACATCCTTTGTCGAATACGGTCCCACGGCATCTTACGGAACGACCGTTTCCGTTACGGGCTATACTCAGAACCACCTCGTGACTCTGAGCGGGCTCACTCCCTCCACGGAATACCATTTCAGGGTCTACTCCTCAGACACGAGCGCCAACGGGCCGACATACAGTTCCGACGGTACTTTCACGACGACCGCGGGGACCGCTCCCGTAATAACCTCCGGGCCGACAGTGACCTCGTTATCGGGAACCACCGCGAAGATCGAGTGGCAAACGGATGAACTTTCATCCTCGGAGGTCCAGTACGGGACAACCGGATCTTACGGAGGCGACGCTTCGGGCGCAGGCAGCACAAAGAACCACTCCGTCACGCTGACCGGCCTCACCCCGGAGACTACATACCACTACATGGTCCTCTCGACCGACCTCTGCAGCAACGGGCCCACATGCTCTTCCGACGCGACCTTCACGACAGGCAGCCCGGCGCTCGACCTGTCGGGATGGACGATCAAGCAGTACAATGCCTCCTTCACCTACACTTTCCCCGCCGGGACGACCATCCCCCAGAACGGTTATCTAATCCTGGCAAGGAATGTGACCGAAGCGGAGTTCCGCGCGGCATGGCCCTCGATGCCTTCGGAAGCTGTCTTCGTGAACTCCAACCAGACCGGTAGCTGCTCCGACGGCTGCATGCCTTTGATCAACGGAGCGGAGACCTTCGAGCTTTACGACGCTTCGAGCGCTCTGCTGGACGGGATCACCATCGCGATGGCATCCGGCAACGCCTACCAGCGGAACAATCCGGGCGACGCCCCCGGCTCTGCATCAAGCTGGACGACTGTCGCGCAGGGCAGCGCCAACCCCGGAAGCGGCGCCGGCAGCCTCAGCGGGGCCGGTGTCGTAATAAACGAGATGGCAGACGCCGCCACCTTCACTTATGAATTCATCGAACTTTTCTACGACGGAGGTTCTTTCATCCCCGACACGACGGCGCCCGAGAGGATAACAAACCTGAAGGCGACTCCCCTCTCGACGACTTCGATCAAGCTCGAATGGACGGCCCCGGGCGACGACGGAATGACCGGAACCGCTTCTTCATACGAGATCAGGATGAGCACGACGCCGATAAGGAACGAAACCGAGTTCGCCTCCGCCACGATTGTGAGCCCGCCTTCCCCGATCGCGGGAGGAACGAGCCAGTTCTTCACGGTCTCATCCTTGAGTCCCGACACCGTCTATTTCTTCGCGATGAAGACATCCGACGAAGTCCCGAACACCAGCGCCATGTCCAACACGGCCTGGGCGCTGACCCAGGAGGTCGGGTCCGGTACGACGCCGGTCAATCACCTCGTGATAAGCCAGATAAGGATAGCGGGGTCGACAGACGATTTCGTCGAACTGTTCAACCCAACTTCGAACCCGATATCTGTGAACGGACATTCCGTCCAATATTTCGCCGCGAACTCCAATTTCGGGTTCAGAGTCAACCTGTCATCGGCAAAATCTGTACCCGCATACGGCTGGTATCTTGTAGCCGGTAGCGGCTATTCAGGCTCACCTACCCCTGACGATTCTCTCGGTTCCAGCAACGCTTCCGGAACTGCGGGCCATCTGACGATAGTCCAGAGCACTGCAAACACTACTTGCAACGCGGCGAACGTGATTGACAAGGCGGGTTATGGTGCAACAGCGACATGCCCGGAAACAACCAGCGCTGCAACTCCTGGATCCGGCCTCTCAATCTCCAGGAAACCGGACGACCAGTACGGCAACGGGACAGACACGGATGTCAACTCGGCGGACTTCAACGCTCCCGCCGCTCCCGACATACATAATTCCTCCAGCACTCCCGCCACGGCCCCGCCTTCGGGCTCTGCGCTCGGCAGGGTCGGTGTGACCGTCTTCCTCACTCCCGGCGCTTCAGCGACGAGTATCGAATGGGGCAGCACTCCGGGCGCGGCCTCTTATAACGTTTACATCGGAAGCACTGCCGATTTCATGACGACGCCCCCCTCCCCGGTTTCAGTGCCGGCCAACTCGCTTCTCGACAACACGGACCCGCTGGCGAACCCGGCGACCAGGTGCGTTTACTTCAAGATATTCGCCTTCGACGGGACCAACGAATCGGAGGAACTCGAGGGAGAATGAGAACTGATAGGATCGCCGCTTTTCCGCTCCTGCTTTGCGCGGCCTTTCTTTTTCAACAGGCCGTCCCGGGACAGGAGAGGCCGGCCTTCCCCGCGAGCGAGATCGAAACGAAGATCCACGGGCTCGTCAACGCCGAAAGGGCGAAACAGGGCCTCAAGCCATTTTCATGGAACGAGAGCCTCGCGGAGCTCGCGCGCCTTCACAGCGAGGACATGGCTAAGAACGACTATTTCGACTACACCGACGAGCGGGGCAAGAACCCTTCCGAAAGGGCGGCCGAGATGAACATCGCCTGCGGGAAGGATTTCGGAGGCGAGATCAAGGTAGGCCTCGCCGAGAACATCTATTATGCCGACTCCTACGAAGAAGAGAAACCCAAGGACGGCAAGCAGTCCTACCGCACGCTCACCCCTGATGAGATAGCGGCTTCCGTCGTGAAGGGACTCATGAAACCCGGAGGGCACAGGGAGAACATTCTCAGCCGCGATTACGCGTCCGAAGGGATCGGCGTCGTTCTCGACAGGTTCGGAAGAGTCCTCGTGACGCAGGATTTCTGCCTGGGGGAATACGCCTGGCCGGAACCGGAAACAAGGCCCGAGATGTCGCCGGAGAAGCTGGCCCTCATGGTGCACGACTACGTGAACAAAGAGAGAGCGAAACGAAGAATGCAGCTCCTGTCGTGGAACGACAAGCTGGCCCTCGCCGCGAGGCTCCACAGCGAGGACATGGCTAAGAAGAAATACTTCGCCCACAAGAACCTCGAGGGGGAGGATCCGACCAAGCGCGCCTATGACATCGGCTTCAGGTGCGAGAAGAAGAGCGGCAGCTTCGTAAAGATCGGCGTCGGCGAGAACATCTCGCAGGGCAACACCGCGAAGAGCGTCACCTACATCGGGGAGAGGGCTTATCCCGATTACCAGGACATGGACGAGATCGCGAGGAAAACGGTCGAGGGTTGGATGAACAGCCCCGGCCACAGGGATAACATCCTCAACCTCGACTACACCTCCGAGGGAATAGGAGTCGCCGTCTCTGATAACGGCGAAGTTTACATTACGGAAGATTTCTGCTGAGGAGAATGACATGCTTAAAAAACTTGTCGCCGCCAACTGGAAAATGTACAAGGTTCAGATCGATGTCTCCGATTTTTTCGGAAAGTGGAACAGGCTGGAAACTCCGAAGGAGGAGATAGCCTTCTTCCCTCAGGACCCGCTCATCCCGCTCGCCAAATCGCTCCTGCGGCCCGGCGAAAAAGTCGGCGGCCAGAACTGCTCCGAAAGGAAGGAAGGCGCCTTCACCGGCGACACCTCGCCCTATCTTCTGAAGAACGTAGGCTGCGAATATGTCCTGATCGGCCATTCCGAGAGGCGCCATGTTTTCGGCGAGAAGAACGAAGTGATGGGTCCCAAGCTGAAGAACGCCATGGAGGCGGGCCTCCGACCCGTTTACTGCGTCGGCGAGAAGCTCGAGGAGCGGGAAGCGGGAAAGACGATCGAGGTGGTATTCGCCCAGCTCGAAGCCCTGAACGGCCTGTCTGCTACGGGTTACGACATCGCGTACGAGCCGGTGTGGGCCATCGGGACGGGAAAGGTAGCGAAGCCCGAGGACGCCTCCTTGGTCCACGGCAAGATCAAGGAGTGGCTCGAGGAAAAAGGGCTCGGCGAAGACGCCAGAGTGCTTTACGGCGGTTCCGTCAAGCCCGACAACGCGACGGAACTGTTGAGCTCTTCCGGCATCGACGGCCTCCTGGTCGGCGGAGCCTCTCTCGACCCCGAGAGCTTCCACAAGATCGCGACAGCCGTCTGAAGATGAAACTGGTTATGCGGGAGGGCGGCCTGGCCGACCTCACAGAGAACTCGGTTCATTTCCGAAAGGCGATCCCCCGGACATGATCATGTTCGGCGGAGGGAAAGCGGCAGCGGATAGCCTTCCTCTCATGTTCCTGATCAGGTACGCCGCTCTCCTTTCAGCGCTTCTCCTTGCGCGAGGGACGCTTGGTTCCGATCCAGAAGTTAATTTCGCCGGGGGTTGTGAACTTGAGCCCGGCCGGGCGGTCCGAGTCACCTGGTCGCCCCTCCCGAAGGACACCGAAGAGTTCGAACTGCTCTTGAAATTCGAATCTCCGTTCCCCGCAAAAATAAGGCTCACGGAGTGCAAGGATCCGGAGCTGGACAGCCTTGCCTGGGTGGTCCCGAGGATCCCCTGTGAACGGGCCAGGCTGCTCCTACGAAGAGGTGAAGGCGGCAGGGAGATCGACTGGGCGTGGAGCAGGACTTTTTCCATCAGGGGAAGCCCTTACGCTCCCGTCCAGAGGACCGCCTTTTACCGGGGCGAGATGTGGGCGACAGACGACAACATTTCATCTCTAAGGGGCAGACGGAACGGCGGTCCCGGCCACAGGGCCGCCCAGGGCGGCATTTCCGATCTTCGCTCGACGACGGATGATCCTCTCCGGCATGCTGAAAAAACGAAAGGTCCTGTCGCTTCCGGACTGTCCGGAAAACAAAAAAAACCGGAGCGCCTGGCATCCGACAGGGCTCCCATGAGACTCGTGCTCCGGCTTTAGAGACGACATTCAGCAGATCGCTTGAAAATATTCGCAAGTTAATGACAGAGACGCGCGCTTGGATCAATTCCTTTTGAGCGGCCCGAGTTGTTACCGCACGGTGAAGAACCGGTTTCCGCGTTTCTGCCGGATAGAAAGGAGAAATCTATGGGTACCGCGTGGAAGTACGTTTTGCGGGGGGTCACGCTGGCGGGGATCCTCTCGCTTGCATTTTCAAATATATCGAAAGCCCAGACCACGACAGGCAGCATCGCAGGGAGAGTGCTCGAAGAGAGCGGAAAAACGGTCGAGGGCGCTGGAATAACGGTGACCTCTCCCGCCATCCAGGGCGAGATGAGGGCGACCACCGACCAGAAGGGAGAGTATCACCTCTCTTTCGTTCCTCCCTCCCAGCAGACCAGGATAAGCATAGAAGCCGGAGGCTACGGCCAGGTGAGCTTCATCGTCATCGTCTCGCCGGGGGTCGTGACCACAAGGGACACTGTCCTTTCATCAACCGGCTCCGAACAGGTGGTTATCGCCGAAGCTCCCGCCGTCGCGGTCCGCCAGGCGACCGTTCCGATGATCCTTCCGGAGGCGGAGATCCGGTCCATCCCCGTTCTCGGAGAGTTCCAGGACCGCTCCTATCAGTCCATTTTCTACTTCTCGCCGACAGCCACCCACTCGAGGCTGTCCGGCAATCCCGCAATTGCGGGAGCCACCGGAATAGAGAACGTCTACATGCTCGACGGGATATATACGAACAATTTTGTGACCGGGACCTACGGCACCAATCTCAACGTGAACTTTATCAGGGAGATGGACACCGAGGTTTACGGAGTCGAAGCGGAGAACGGAGCGTCCACGGGCGGCTTCTTCAACCTGATCACCAAGTCTGGAAGCAACGATTTCCAAGGAGAGATATTCGGATGGACCACCGCTCAGAACTGGACCGCTTCGGAAAAGGAGAACGAGTTCGAGGTCACCGAGGGAAGGCCCTGGGAAGCCTACGACATCGGGTTCGATCTGGGCGGACCGATCGTGAAGGACCGGCTCTGGTTCTTCCTCGGGTACAACCCGTATTACAAGACCGAACGCAACGAGGGGGCAGACCTGCTCAGGAACACGTTCAACGGCGGGTCGATCGCGATCCCTTACAAATACGACAAGACATGGCGGACGACGACCTACATCGCGAAGTTCAACTGGAAACCGGGTGAAAATCATCAGTTAGAGTTCACGGTTTTCGGGGATCCCGCAAGACAGCACATCAGGGAGGGGCTCATTCCGACGCTCAGGTCCATCAGTTCGGCCAGCCGCAGAAGCATGGGTTCCACCAATGCCGGGGTGAAATGGTACGCTACGATCACACCGCGATTCTTCCTTGAGACGAGAGTGGCGATGACCCGCAGCAAGAACGAGCTGAAACCGTGGCTTTCGGGCGCGGAAGGATACGGCAGGCCGCAGTTGGTCAGCCAGGATTGGGACTCGGACCTCGCCATATCGGAAGGGTTCGGCAAGTTCATCTCCGACGAGATGGCTTCCTCGCAGCTAGGTGTGAGAGGGCTGTGGGCTCCCGCAGGAGGGTTCGGCCATCACGAAGTGACCTTTGGAGCCGAGCTTGACGATTTTGACTGGGAACAGGTCTCAGGATACACCGGGGGGTACATGATGCAGCTCAGGAAGCAGAACGGACCCGACATGTTCGACCCTGCTTCTTACAAGAACTGGTACATTTACTCTGTCCAGGATCCCGAATACAACGAGAAAGGCTCATATTCCGCCCTGTTCCTCCAGGACAGATGGACCCTTTTCGAAGAACTGACAGTGACGGCCGGCCTGCGCTGGGAAAGGAACGATCTTGATAGCCAGAGAGGCAACAGCCTCTCCCTTTCCTCTATCTCGCCCAGGCTGGGCGTCTCCTGGGACTTCATGGGGAACGACAAGTCCAAGCTTTACTTCTCCTGCGGCCGTTATTATGACCGCGTCCCCCTCTACCTGGCGCAGACCATGGACGCGGGTCATGCTTCATACAAGGGGACGTATGTCGACGGCGTTAAGACCGGGCTGGCGACATACAACCGGAATCCCGCGGAACCTCTTGACGGCGTGAATAACCAGTCACAGGACGAGTTCGTTCTAGGCATCCAGTGGGAGGCGATGCCCGACCTCGTGATCGGAGCGAGGGCGGTTTACCGCGACCTCAACAAACTGCTTGAAACGGTAGGCATATATGACCCGAGTACGGGAGGCATAGACCTCCTGATCATGAACCCGGGAGATCAGTACACGCCTCTCTTGGAATCATGGCGGGGAGTAATTCCCGGTTACTCTGCCTTCCCGAAGCCGGTCAGGCGGTACAAGGCTCTCGAACTCCTGTTCGAGAAGCGGTTCAAGAACAACTGGTTCCTCCAGGGGAACTACACGCTCTCCGACCTGAAAGGCAACACCGCGGCAGGTTACGACCGCGGAGTCCCCGAGCTTACGCCCAACGCCACGAAAGAGTGGGACATTCCCTCGTCGCTCTGGATGAGAAACCGGTACGGCCACCTTCCCACCGACCGAACGCATCAGCTGAAGGTCCTGGGCGGCTATCAGTTCGACAACGGCCTCCTCGTGGGAGCCACGGTGCGTCTCGACTCGGGCCGCCCGAAATGCAAGTTGGCGGACTGGCCCAAGAACGAAGTGGGTTACGGAAAGCTATACGTGACGCCTCGCGGTTCCGAGGGGCGCCTGCCGGCGGCGCTCACTATCAACCTTCACGCGGAATACACATGGAAGATCATGAGGACCACCCTGACCGTATTCGTGGACGTCATCAACCTTCTCAACGATCAGTACGATTTCAGGGTCGAGGAGGGTTTCTACGAGAAACGCTCCACATGGGACGAAACTCCCGTCCTGAACCCGGACTGGGGCAACGTCCGTTCCTACACCGAACCGCGCGCGGCCGCATTCGGCTTCAAATGGGCTTTCTGATAAGAGCTGAAGTCTGATGGCTGATGGCTGAAGTTCAACATTGAAAGGGTGGGCTGTTGCCCGCCCTTTCATTTCACTGCGAAATTATTGGCGTCCCCTTCGTACCGAACCTATAGCAGAAGAATGAATCCCTTATTTTTCCAAGAAAGGTAACATATTATGGCGGTTGCCGAGATTATCGATGAGCTGAGCATTAATCACAATTGGGTTTTCCTGCGGAATATCCTTCCATTCAATAATAACTACTCCCTGATTTTTAGTTCCCCTGACCTCAATTTTGAAGCGGGCGTTTTTTCCGGATGTACCACTTATTATAGATAGAGATTCTTTGTTGTTCTGAGGCTGCCCTAAAATATCAATTATTTTCTCATTGTTAATGATGTAAGTTGCGGTTCTGGTATAAGCCTGAGATTCATAGAGATATTTCATAACAAGGCGATTGAAAAGAAAACATGAAGATTCAGCCAGCACAATCAAAATTTCAGGCGTTATAATCCATCTGAATTTCATTAACCCTATCCCACAGTCTGCTTAGCCCTAAGTTATTGGTATATCTCAAGTTGTCAGGATATTGGATACTCAAGCCCGGCAGCGAAGCTGCCGACGCATAGACGCCGATGGGCCAGAGGCAAGGAAAGCGAAAGGGACGCTCCGAGGCATCTAAAGCCAACTGCTTGGCTTTAAGTCAGCGAGGGCTCCGTACCGAGCGGAATAAAAATAGAAATCGAGCATTTGAAAATCCCGATGCTTGACGCTGCCTATGGTCCGTCGCCGTCGGCGTGTGCAACGGTGTGGGGGGGGGTGAAATTTTTAAGGCGCGGGGAGAGCCGCCAGGCGATGAAAGGCGAGCTGGAGGCCCGGAGTGAGCTTGCTCACAGAGAGACTCAGGCGGAGCCTTGGAAAGATGCGAAGCATCGTTCCCGCGCCTCAGGTTGCAGCAGTTGGAATTTCTTCAGCCAGTGATAGCTTCGAGGCCACCCAGATAAGGGCGCAGAATCTTCGGGACCTCGACGCTGCCGTCCTTCCTCTGATAGTTCTCAAGTATCGCGACAGCCGTCCTGCCCACAGCCAGGCCCGATCCGTTCAGCGTGTGGACGAACCTCGGCTTTCCCCCGCCCTTCGGCTTGAACCGTATGTTCGCCCGCCTCGCCTGGAAATCCTCGAAGTTCGAGCATGACGAGATCTCGCGGTAAGCCTTCTGCGACGGCAGCCACACCTCGAGGTCGTACGTCTTCGCCGACGAGAACGACATGTCCCCCGTCGAAAGGATCATCCTGCGGTAAGGCAATCCCAGCAGCTCGAGTATCTTCTCGGCGTCCGAAGTGAGCTTCTCGAGGCTCTCGTAGGAGTTGTCCGGATGGCTGAACTTGACGAGCTCGACCTTGTGGAACTGGTGCTGGCGGATCATGCCCTTCGTGTCTTTGCCGTAAGACCCCGCCTCCGAGCGGAAGCACGGAGTAAAGGCGCAGTAGGAGACCGGAAGGCTCTCCTCCTCCAGTATCTCGTCCCGGTGATAGTTGGTTACGGGAACTTCCGCGGTGGGGATAAGGTAGAACTCGCCGCTGACCTTGAACAGGTCGGCCTCGAACTTTGGCAGGTTGCCCGTCCCGAAAAGAGCCTCGCCCTTCACCAGGTACGGAGGCAGAAGTTCGGTGTAGCCGTTCTGCTTCGAGTGGACATCGACCATGAAGTTTATGAGCGCGCGTTCGAGCGAAGCTCCCGCGCCTCTCAGGACGACGAACCTCGCACCGGAAACTTTCGAAGCCCTCTCGAAATCGAGGATCCCCAGCTTCTCGCCGATCTCGTCATGCGCCTTCGGTTCGAAATCGAACTCCGCGGGGACGCCCCACTTTTTTTCTTCGCGGTTGGCTGATTCGTCTTTGCCCACGGGAACGCTCTCGTGGGGACAGTTGGGGAGCCACGAAAGGAGGTCTTTCAGCTTCTCGTCGAACGCTTTCGCGTCGTTCTCGAGCCTGGCGATCTCGTCTCCGAGGCTTCTCATCTCGGCTTCGACGCCCGAAGTGTCCTTCCCTTCTCTTTTAAGCTTCCCGATGTCCTTGCTGACGGCGTTCTTCCTCGCCTTGAGGGTCTCGACCTCCGTGAGCGCTCTTCTCCACTCGACGTCGGTCTCGAAGATCTCGTCGATCTTTTCGCAGGCTACTCCTTTTTTGACGAGGCCGGCAGCGACCTCTTCGCGGTTTGTCCTGATCTTCTGGAGATCGAGCATTACTTCTTCCTCAGGAGCTTGACGCCTTCGACGATCGCCCTCTTGAAGCTCTCGGGGTCGGCGACGCCCTTCCCGACGACGTCGAATGCGGGGCCGTGGTCCGGCGAGGTCCTAAGGAAAGGTATGCCGAAGGTGCAGTTTACCGCGTGCCCCTTGCTCAGGAGCTTCGCGGGAATCATCCCCTGGTCGTGGTAGAGCGCGATGACGACGCTCTCCTCCCTCGGTTCATAGACAAAGAAGCTGTCCGACGGGAACGGGCCCTCGGCCTTGATCCCCTTCGCGTTGAGCTCGTCGACCGCAGGGCGTATCACTTCGACCTCTTCCCTGCCGATGAGGCCGCCTTCTCCCGCGTGCGGGTTGAGCCCCATGATCTTGTAGACGGGGCTCGTCTTGAGGCGGGCCGTGACGGCTCCGTTCAGCCCCTCGATCCAGCTGACGAGCTTTTCACGGCTCAGTTCGTTCGGCACTTCGCTGAGAGGAGTGTGCCTCGTGAAAAGGGCGATCTTCGAATGGTTGGCGAAGAACACCATGTAGGGCGTGACGTTGAAGTGGTGGCCGAAATACTCCGTGTGGCCTTGGAACGGGACTCCGCAGCGCCTGATCGCTTCCTTCGAAACGGGTCCTGTCACGAGCAGGTCGGCAGAGCCGTTCTCCATCCTTCTTACAGCTTCCTCGATCGCAAGCAGGGCGATCCTGCCGTTGTCGGGATGAGGGCGGGTGTGGAAGGATACTCCCGCCAGGTCGACGTCGACGACATCAACGTCATCCGGGGAAGTTTTCAGCGCCCTTTTCGGGCCGATAACCGTTATCGGGCCCAGCTTCAGTACGTCCCTGTCGAAGAGCAGCTTGTCCAGTATCTCGGGACCCACGCCCCCGGGGTCTCCCATGGTTATCAGAATTCTTGGTTTGGCGTTCATCCCTGGCGCTCCTTTTCCTTTGTTATGTATTTTATCGAGTGCTTGAAGATCAGAAAGTTCTGCTCGTTGTAGCAATGTATCTTGATGCAGTGCTTGTCGTACCACTCTATCCAGCCGTGGATCTCCTCGCCGTCCAGCAGGACGACCACGACCTGGGTCTTGGAGTTCATCTGCTTGACGTAGTAGAAGCTCTCCGCGCTGGTCTGTTCCGGAGGGACCTGCCTCCTCCTGGGAGGTTCGCTGGGCCTCTGCTGGGGAGCGCCCTGCGGCGCTCCGGAAACGTCCTTGTAGGCGTCGGAATCCTTCACTACCCTTTCCTGCTGGTTTTCCCTCGGATGCCTGTTGCGGTATTGATTGAGGTTCGGCCTGAACAATTTCCTGTCGGTCATCTTAGACTCCTTTTGGAGCTCAGTTCGAATTCTCTGTCTGTTCGGCGTGGGTCTTCTCGGGTTCCATCTCGTACCTCAGGCAGCACATAAGCCTTCCGCACATCCCCGATATCTTCGCCGGGTTGAGGCTGAGGCCCTGATCTTTCGCCATCTTGACGGTCACCGGGGCGAACTGGTTCAGGTGGTTGGCGCAGCACAGCTTGAGACCGCAATGTCCCCTGCCTCCGCAGAGCCTCGTCTCGTCCCTGACGCCGATCTGCCTCATTTCGATCCTCGTCCTGAACTTGTGGGCGAGGATCTTGACCAGCTCCCTGAAATCGACCCTGCTTTCGGCGGTGTAGTAGAACATCATCTTCGACCCGTCGAAGTAGTAGTGCACTTTCACCAGCTTCATGAGCAGCTTTAGCTCCCTGACGGACCTCTGGCAGAACCTGAAAGCCTCGTCCTCGACCTGCTTCTGGCTTTTCCGCTTTTCCAGGTCCTCGGCGGAGGCGAGCCTGAGGAACGAAGCCCTGATCACCTTGAGGCAGGTCTCCAGGGCGTCCAGGCGGTCGACGACCTCTCCCATCTGTTCCATGCCCTCGAAATTTATCACGGCGGCCGAGCCTATGCCCACGTTATCCTGAGCCGCCGCGTAGACCGGCCTGTCCTGACTCTCGAGCTGGATTTTAAGTATCGCCATTTTCTTTCCTTAATCTATGTTCGCCCGAATGGCCCCGGCTCCCTGGCCAATGCTCCAATCAATTTACGGGAAGAGGTTTATTTTGTCAAGAGGCTCTGCGGGAATCGCGGATTTGAAAAAAACCCTTTAAAGTGCTTTAATATATTCCTGCTTCGTTTCCGGGGTTTTTCAAAAATTATTGGGAGGAAAATAGATGCAAAATGAAAGAGTTCACGATGTGTTGATTTTCGGCACAGGGCTGGCAGGGCTCAGGGCCGCCGTAGAGCTATCGATCAAGACGGACGGCAAGGTCAACATCGGCCTGGTCTCGAAGGTCCAGCTGATGAGGCCGCACTCGGTATGCGCCGAAGGAGGGACGGCCGCGGTGATGAGGCCGGAACAGGGCGACAGCCTAGAGCTCCACGCCTGGGACACGGTCAAGGGTTCCGATTTCCTTGCGGACCAGGATGTGGTGGACAGGTTCGTCAGCCTTTCTCCCCAGGAGATAAGGCTCCTCGAGCACTGGGGCCTGCCGTGGTCGAGGCGGCCGGACGGCAGGGTCATGCAGAGGCCTTTTGGCGGGCACACCTACCCGAGGGCTTGCATGGCGGCCGACAAGACCGGTTTCGTCGAAGTCCAGACCCTCTATGACCAGCTCCTGAGATACAACACCTTCACCAGGTACGACGAGGGATTCGCCACATCAATAATCGTCGAGAACGGCAGGTTCGCCGGACTGACAATGTACGACATGCCTTCGGGTGAGTTCGTTCTCCTGAGGGCGAAGGCGCTTCTCATCGCGACCGGCGGACTCGGGACTCTTTACGGTTTCACGACCTATTCGCAGACCGTGACGGGCGACGGCCACGCGCTGGCGTTCAGGGCGGGGCTCCCTATGGAAGACCCGGAGTTTCTGCAGTTCCATCCCACCGGCATGGTCCCCTCGGGCATCCTGATTACCGAGGGCTGCAGGGGCGAGGGCGGCTACCTCAGGAACAACAACGGCGACAGGTTCATGGAGAAATACGCATCCAAGATGATGGAGCTTGCTCCCCGGGACATCGTCTCCCGTTCGGAGATGACGGAGATACTCGAAGGCAGGGGGTTCAAGGGGCCGGACGGGCTGGATTATGTACACCTCGACCTCACCCATCTGGGTGCCGAGAAGATCAACAAACGCCTGCCCCTGATGAGGGAGCTCTGCATGAAGTTCCTCGGCTTCGACATAATCAAGGAGCCGATCCCGATCAGGCCTGTCGCTCACTATTCGATGGGCGGTGTCGAGGCCGACATAGACGGAAGAACTCCCGTCGAAAACATCTGGGCAGCGGGAGAGGTCGCTTGCCATTCCCTTCACGGCGCGAACAGGCTCGGGTGCAACTCCACGGCCGAATGCCTCGTCTACGGAGGCATAACCGGAGCCGAGATAGCCAAGTACCTGGCAACGAACCCGGCTCTCTCGGATTCTCCCCAGAAGGCCTTCGGGGAGGAGAAAAAAAGGATCTTCGAGGACCTGATCAACAAGAACGGAAGCGAGAATATATACGCCATCAAGAAAGAGCTCAGGATGCTCATGGACAAGCACGCCGGCGTCTACCGCGAAGGCGCTTCCATGAAGGAGGGCCTCGCCAAGGTCAAGAACCTGAAGGCGTCCTTCAAGAACATAAAGATCGAGGACAAGTCGCCGGTCTACAACTCGAACCTGATAAACGCGCTGGAAGTCGAGAACCTCATCGACCTGGCGGAGATGCTGCTGACCGCGGCCATAGCCAGGGAGGAATCGAGGGGCGGACACGCCCGCAGGGACTTCCCGCAGAGGGACGACGAGAAATTCCTTAAGCACACACTGGTCACTTACACGGGAGGGGACCCGAAGCTGAGCTACAAGCCGGTCAGGATAACCCACTGGAAACCCGTCGAGAGAAAGTATTAGGGGAGGCTTAAAATGGCAGAGTTCACCCGTTTCGACAACCGTTTAGGGATACTCGGCTGGCTCGGGAAAGGAAAGTGGGGGCTCGAGAGGTACCTTTACATCCTCCACCGGCTTACCGGCCTTGCCATCCTTTTCTATTTCATGATGCACATATTCGTAACCAGCCTCAGGGCTTACGGCATCTACCTCTGGACAGAGGGCAACTTCTTTCACCAGCCCATCTTCAGGATAGGCGAATTCCTGGTCTTCGCGGCGTTCGCGTTCCACGCCTTCAACGGGCTGAGGCTCGTGTTCGTGGAGCTCGGGTTCGCGGTCGGCAAGCCGATCGAACCCATATTCCCCTACGAAACGTGCATATCCAAGCAGAGGCCGCTCCTCGTGGTGATGATGCTTCTCTCGGCCGTTCTCTTCGCCATGGGCGGATACGAGCTCATCATGGCGCTGGGAAGGTAGGAGGCTGACATGAAAGAGACCAAATACTGGACAGGACACATCCTGGCGGGAGCCGCCCTGCTTTTCCTGCTGGGGTTCCATTTCATCTACACCCACATCGCGTTCCTCTTCGGGACCGAGGACAACATCACGGAAAGCCTTTCGAAAGGAAGGGACGCCCAGCCGGTGTTCCTCGTTTTCTTCATCGCTTTGCTGGGCCTCGGGCTCTATCACGGCCTCTACGGGCTGAAGAACATCCTCTCGGAGCTCATAACCTGCGAGAACTGCAGGAAGATCGTCGCCATCATCCTCACAGTGGTGGGCATCCTCCTTTTCGCTTTCGGCAGCTACTCCTCGTTCGTGGCGCACAAAAACGCGACCGGGATGAAGAACACGGTTTCGCGCCTGGAGGTGAACAATGGCTGAAACTAAAACGATCAAGTTCCACATAAGAAGATATGACCCGAAGAAGGACAAGGAGCCCTACTTCAAGACCTACGACGTACCCTTCCAGCCGGGCATGGTGGTCCTGGACGCTCTCCATTACATAAGAGAGAACTACGACCCTTCGCTCGCGTGGCGGTACTCCTGCAGGATGGGCGTCTGCGGATCGTGCGGAATGCTGATCAACGGGTCCCCCACCCTGGCGTGCAACACGCAGGTCGCGACGCTCGGCGGCACCGAGATCACCATCGCCCCTCTCCCGAACTTCGACATCGTGAAGGACCTGGTCCCCGAACTGTCTAAAATGTTCGAGAAACATGTGGCCGTCTCCCCGTTCATCGTCAGGGACGAAAAGGAACTCGACGACGAAAAGGGCGAATACTACCAGACCGAGCATCAGCTCGAGCAGTACCTCCAGCTCACCTACTGCATCCGCTGCGGCTGCTGCATGGCGGCGTGCCCGACCCTTGCCACCGACCCGGACTACCTCGGCCCGATGCCGCTTTCGCAAGCCCACCGCTACAACGTTGACACCAGGGACGGCGGAAGAAAGACGAGGAACGAGAAGACCGGATCAAGCCACGGGGCTTTCAAGTGCCACTTCGCCGGCGAATGCTCGAGAGTCTGCCCCAAGGGAGCCGACCCGGCCAAGGCCATCCAGCACATGAAGAGACAGCTCGTTTTCGATTTCCTGCACCTGATAAAGAACCAGAAACCTTGCGAGAAACAGCACGGGCCGGGGAACGAGCCGAAGAAGGACGTTCCGCCTGCGCCGCCCTACACCGTGTAGGAACAGGAAGCCTTTTTCTCTGTTATAATGAGGGGGGCGGAAGCCCCCCTTTTCTTCTAAGGAGCTTGTCATGAAAAGAGCATTGTTCGCACTGTTCCTTTTTTCGTTCGCTGTAGCGGCGTTATGTCTCGAACCGGTGGGTATGACCGTCCCCTTTTCCATGAAGGCCGGCCTAAGAGCTGAATCTGCTTCATCTTTAGATGTGGTGGCTTTCCCGGACTCGTCCTTCGTAAAGGTTCACCTTGACAGCCTCGAGCTGGAAGAAGGAGACTCCCTGGTACTTTCCGACGGAGATAAAGCCATAAAAACTGTGAACGGCCCTTTCTCCGGTGAAATATGGCTACCCTCCGTTACAACGGGCATCGCCTACCTCACGCTCGAAAGCTCGGGAAGATCGGGATCGGCCGGTTACTCCGTCGACAAGGTCGGTGTCGGATTCTTCTCGGGCCACGAACCCGAAAGCATCTGCGGCATCGACGACAGGAGGAACGCGGTCTGCTACGATTCCCAGATGCAGACTTTCGGGCTGCCCGTCGGCAGGATGCTCTTTTCGGACGGAGCGGGATGGTACCTGTGCACCGGGTCCCTCGTCTCTCCCAACGGTCACTTCCTGACGAACAACCACTGCATTGAGGAAGAATACGGAGCCAGCACTCTCGAAGTGTGGTGGAACTACAAAGCCGCCACATGCGGAGGCAGTTCCGGCGAATACGACCACGTGACTACAGGGTCCACATTCCGCACGACCAACCCGACCCTCGACTTCACCCTCCTGCAGATCAGTGATCCGACGCTTTACGACAGGTACGGCTACCTCAAGATCGCCGCCAGGAACCCCGTCAAGGGAGAATCGATCTGGATACCGCAGCACGGAGGCGGGACGATCAAGAAGTTCGCCGTCGATTCGGACATGGACGGCGGACACGCAACTGTAGTGGATGAAAGCGTCTCGGGCTACGGCAGCGACACCGACATCGGCTACTGGGCCGACACCGAGGGAGGCTCCTCGGGGTCCCCGGTCCTCGATTCCAACAACAAGATCCTTGCGCTTCACCATTTCGGCGTCTATTACTCCTGCGGCGACTACGACATGAATCAGGGAGTCAAGATGTCCCTGATATACCCCGAGATCGCCGAATACCTCGGCGACATCATTCCTCCCTCCGTCTCATCGGTCGCCAAGGCGACGAATCCCTTCCGCCTCATAATCAAGGGCTCGAATATGAAACCGGGCATCGCGGCATACATCGGGGACGACACTTCGCCGTGGTTGTATTACTCTTACAAAACCGCCGAAAAGTTCGTCCTGAAGGGCAACAACGCCCTGAAAAACAGGTTCCCGAAAGGTGTTCCGGTCTCGATAAGGCTGGTCAACACGGATGGGGGGACCGTCTACACGACGTACACGAGATAAAAAAGGCGACTATTATCAAGGGGCGGGCCGGGAACCCGGACCTGCCCCTCCTATAACCTTAAAAACAGCGTTTTGTGATACCTGTCACAGCTTTTTTCGGTTCCTGAAACCATATTATAATAGGTACGGATGCCCCTGCTCTGCCTTTTCACCCCCCGGACCGCCATCCACAGGGGAATCAGGGAGGATGCCATGAACGGGAAAAGAAATCAAACGATCGTCCTTGTTATTTTCGCGGCGTTGTTCGCCCTGGCCGGCCAGGTATGTTTCGGCCAGTGGGGAAGGGTAGGTCTTCAACCCCAGGAAGACTCCAGGTCCATCGCGTTCGTGGACCAGGGTGGCGGGATCTGGACTGCCGTAGCAGGGGAAAAGCGTTTCGGGGTCCTCTGCTCCTTTTCGACGGATTTCGGGATCCACTGGTCCGAATGGCAGGGAACCGGACTGGACGAGTTCGCCCTGGCTACCTCCGACGACTTTCTCGATCCCGGAACGCCCGTGGTGAACACGGTCGCCACGGTTGGTATCACGGCCCTCGCCGGGACCTCGGACGGAAAGGTCTTTTTTTCGACCAACATCGGAGGCCATTATCTTGGAGAGTGGTCCGAGAGCATCTTCATTCCTGAGATAGACGGCGGGGTGATGGAACTGGTCACGACCTCGAACAACCATGTCCTGGCATGCGTATCGGGAGGAGCTTCCCCGGGAGTATACCGTTCGGTGGACCAGGGCGCCAATTTCTTTTTGGTCGCCGGACCTGAAACAGGCATGTCGGACCGGTTCATGAGCGTCGCGGCCCACGGGGATTACGCTTCGAACGGCCTTTTCTGGGCGGTGACCGACGATGCCGCCGTCTCGGGGGGAGTCTATTATTACAACGGCATGGACTGGAACGATGTTTCACCTGACATCTTCCTCCCGACAGGCTACGGATCGATAGCTGTCTCTCCGGGCACCGGGGATCCCGACCATATATGGGCCGGCAACCTCGACGGGCACGGCCTCCTCGTGACCAGCGACCTGGGACAGAACTGGACGGAGGTCGGAGCCATCTGCGACATGGTTACGGCCCTCTGCGTTCCTTCCGACCACACTCCCGCGAACCGGCACGTCCTGATCGGAACCAGCCGAGGATTCAAGGAGACCGTCTCCGGCGCCGTCAACGACCTTTACCCGAAAAACCTTGCCATCAACACCGTCGCGGAATTCCCTCCGGGGACAGGCCACATGTGGCTCGCCACCAGTTCCGGCATAAAAAAGATAATTCCGGGGCAAACCTTCCCGCAGGGTGTGGAGCATGAAGCCCTTGCCCTGTTCGACGTAAGTTACATCGAGCCTTCCCCGAACTACTTCTATCCCGCCAACCCAGCGCAGAGCGACAACACTGTGTTCGCGCTGAGCCAAAGGCTCGGGCTCTTCGTTTCAAGGGACGGCGGAGCTTCCTTCTCCATGTACATGCAGCCGCTCGAAACCTCGCTGGCGACCGACCCGGGGTTCGAAATGGTCGGGTTCGGACCCTCTCCCGTCTACTCGGGATACAGCGGCGCCTGCAACGCCGAGGAGTCCACCGTTTACCTTGCCACGAGAGGCAGGGGCGTATTCAAATCAGTCAGCGGCGGAAGCAACTGGATCAAGCTGAACGACGGGATCACCGGCGACCTGAACATCTGCAAGTTCGCCGTTGTTCCGAACCCCTACCAGTTCCCGCTTTTCGCGGCGAGATGCGGGATCCCGGTGATCCTAAGGTTCGACACCGGAGCGGGGGCCGACACCTGGGTGGGGACGTCCCTCTTTAATCCGATCCCGACGGAGATAACCGCGCTGGCCTTCCCTCCCAATTTCCCCTCCCCGCAGCCCCACGTTTACGTGGGAACGGATCTGGGCCTTTACATATCGGAAAACGGCGGCGCCAGTTTCACATTCGACGATACTCTTCCGATGCCCGGTTCCGGTTCGGCACGCGTCACCGCGATTGATTTCCATCCGGGGTTCGAAGGCAGCGGGCAACAGACGGTCTTCGTGGCTAGGGGAGGATCGCTCTTCAAGAAGATATACACGGGAACATCCTGGGAGTGGGTGCAGGCCGGATCCGCATCTTTCCCCGAAAATCAATTCTACATCGACAAGATCGCGGTCTCACCAAAATACTTCATCGATTCGACCGTCGCCGTCACATTCGTTAACCCGATGACGAAGGTGAGCAACGGGGTATGGCTGTCGACCAACGGGGGAGAATCCTGGATGCCGATGAACGGGACACCTCCGATGAACCTCACCGACATGTTCCCGAAGGCGCTGAGGTTCGTAGAGACCCAGGACGGGACACGGCTTCTCGTGGGTGCCAGAAAGGAGCGGCTCTTTTATTCGAACAGCACCGCCTTTTCCAACTGGTTCCACGCCACCGGGTGGGAGACCTCTCCCACCTGCGTCAACGCCATGGCGGTAAGCTCGGTGGCTACGGCGACAGCATGCGGACCGGAAACAGGCGCCACGCCCACCGACATTTTCCTAGGCACCTGCAAGGGGGTCTTCTGGAGCAACGACGGCGGAGAGACCTTCAGGCCCATCAACGAAGGGCTGACCGCAACCGTGTCGAACGGCGGATGCGCCCCGTTCGCGGTCAACGCTCTTTACATAGTTTCCGCGCTTGATGTAAGCAGCGGCATCCACCCTGTACTGATAGCCGGCACCGAGAACAGGGGCATCTGGTACCGGACGGCGAGGTGGAACAACCTGGGATGGGACTGGTCCACTGATCCCGATACCAACCAGCCTCTCTGGATGCCAAGCAATCTGAACTCGGGGACGGTCAACGCCTTTTCGCGCGAAACCAACATGACACCCCAGGTTATCAGAGCGGCAACAGACTCCGGCGTCTATTCATCATCGGGACTTTCAGGAACCATCGGGCAGGTGTGGACGCAGATCGGTCTCTCGGGAGAAGTTGTCACCGACGTCTGCCACGGTGTCAGCAGAAGCGGCCTGAAAGAATCCCTGCAAGATCCGAAAGCGCCCGAGGGCGGCACGGTCTGGGGAACCGTATGGGGGACCGGCGTAAAGAAGGGAACCGGCGCCAGCCTGATGTCGGCAATTCCACAGCCTCTGGACATATCCTGGGAACTCAGGAACGGCACGGGTGCGGGAACGCTTGCCGACACCTACCAGCAGTCCGTTATCCAGCTTACCGACGGGACTGTCCTTGCCGGGACCGGTACTACCGCCGGAATAGCCGGGATCTACAGGACCCCGGACGAAGGAATGACGATCTGGTACACATGCAACGGAGGAATAGAAGGCACCAACAAGGACATAGCGGACTTTCTCGAAGTGGAATCGAACCTTGACATATTTTGCGCCATTGAAGGGACAAGTGCAAACGGAGGCATATTCCTGAGCGCGGACAAGGGGCTCAATTGGGTCTGCATCAGCTCCGGGTTCGACTCCGTTGAGCAGACGCTGGCCGACATCATCCAGACCTCGGGCAACCCGCCCGTCTATTACGCGGGCACTTACAGCCGCGGAGCCTACGCGACGACGATCACTCCTTTGAGCGCTCCTGTGATAGATTCCATCGACATATCCACGGGATCCTCCGCCGGAGGGACCACCGTCACGATAACCGGAAGCAACTTCCTGTGCTCATGCCCGACAAACTATACTTGCGTGACCGGCAGGGACCAGGCCATTGCGACCTTCGGAGGGATAGACGCGGCGACCACTTCCTGCAGCTCGACACAGCTCGTCGTCACATCGCCCCAGCATCCGACCGGTACCGTCGCCGTGAAAGTACGGAACCCCGACACGAGGCTCTCTTCGGGATCCAAGCCGTTCGTCTACACCGACGGCTCCGATGTCGAAATAACGCTTTCCAGGGACGGGTCCAACAACATCGTCGTTTCCTGGACCGGAAGCGGATCGCCGACAAAGGTCTACCGTTCGAACAGGCCGGATTTTACGGGGTGGCTGAAATCAGCCACCGTGACCACATCGCCCTACACTTATTCGGACGCTTCAGGGACGGACAGCCTGGTCTATTACTTTTCTGTGGAATAGAAGAGAACCGAGGGGGCTTTGCATGACGGGGGGCCATCCGGCCCCCCGTTGTTTTTTCGTTGTCTATTTTCAGGGTTCTCCGCGCAAGGCCCCGCGGATTTCCGGAAAAGTCATCAGTTTCGAGAAAGCCCATTCGGGGGAAGCAGACCTGAACCGGTAGAGCCATGATATAACTACGCCGCGCAGAGCGTTTTTCGTCTTTGAGCACTTTATGCTTGCCCGGAGAAGGGCAAGGGCCCTGAGTCCGAAAACCCCCGCGGGAGACTTTTTCAGCATCGACAGAACTTCCTTTTCAAGCATCGATGGCGCGGGGGCTCCAGCTTTCAAATAATAATAAAACAGTTTTGTCTTGAGCGTCACGGAAGGATAGGTTGAAATGCCGGCGGATGCCTCCGAAAGGAAAGTTCCGGCTTCCGACTCGTCCTCATTATTAATGGCCCGCCCTGCATGAAACAATAGGTAATCGATCCTGTGGTCCGGGCTCAGGAGGTCCCGGGCCTCGCAGGAGAAACAAACGTGTGAGGCCGATGCCCAGGCCACGTAGGTATCGAGAAGCGGGTCCACGGAGGGGGCGGGAGGAGAGTCCCCGAGAAATTCACGGCATCCGGTTTCATCGATAAACCTGGAAGCCTCTTCTGGAGCCTCCATGGCCTCGAAGAGCTTGAGAACCTCCACAAGCGTGTATTTGTATGTCTGGGAAGCCTTGATCTTTTTTGAAATATCGAGCGCGGACCTCCCGCTCTCCAGCGAAGATCCGACGTCGAGAATTGACATGCCGACATCGATAAGAGCCTGTCGGGAGATCGCCTGAACATAAGGATTGGAGAACCTCCTTGCCTTCTCGACGTTGCCCGCAAGCTTGGCTAAGGATGACGCGCTCTTGCCCAGGCCGTGTTCGAGAGCGGCCGTCAGGTGCGTGTTCAGAAGAAGCAGGGACCTGAGCCCGAACATCTCCGCCCACCTGCCTGCCCTTTTTGCCCAGACAAGCGCTTCGCGGAATTTTCCCATGGAATATTGATGGCTTGCGATGCACTGGGCTATGTTGGCGAGCTGAGGGTAGAGCTTCAGCCGGGAAGCCTTCCTGTACGCCCTCATGTACATCGTCAGAGCCTCTTCATCCCGGCCCTCGTGCTTGACGATGTTCGCCTTGTTGAAGAGGGCGGTCACCTTGAATATCGCCGACTCGCGGGTCTCGCGCAGCGACAGGCATTTCTCCAGGACCGACTGCGCTTTCTCCAACTCGCCTCTCGGGCCGTAGAGCCCTCCTGCCATGTTCACGTATATCTTGGCGAGAGCTGCATCGTCGCCCACGTCGGCGGCCAGTTTTTCCGAAACAAGGAAAAGCTCCTCGGCTCTGTGAAAATCCCTCTCCATTATCGATCTTTTTGTCTTGAAGCTCAGAAGCCTTAACTTCCGGGCGCCTTCAAGGCCGCTTTCATAACCCTCCAGCTTCGATATCAGCGAAAGCTCCTCCCCCGCCCTGCCGAGGTTTCCGTAAACCTCGATCAGGTTGAAGACCGACTCTACATCGTCACTTGATATACCCTCCCCGCATATCTCCTCCAGGAAGCGCATGGCGGTGAGGTTGTCGAACCTTCCGAGGGCGTCGTTCGCGCTTTTCCTGTTGTACAGGTTAGCCTTCTCCTTGTCTCCTGCGCCTTTGAAATGTCCGGCTATCGCGGGGTACAACCCCGGTTTTCCCCCGCTCTCCTTTTCGAGGAACAGGGCGCATCTCAGATGCGCCTCTCTTTTTAGCGAAAAAGGGAGAGCGTTGTAGACAGCGTCCCTGAGGAGGTCGTCGGCGAACCTGTAATATGGCCTTTCCCCCCAGCTGTCTTTCCTCAGAATCCCCTTCTCCGAGAGAGAATCGGCCGCATTCATGACTTCGCCGGGATTTCTGTCCGCAGCGAGGGAAAGGAGAAAGAGGGAAACGGAGCTTCCGAGCACAGAGGCGATCTGGACGATCTCCCGCTCATCTCTGGGCAGTTCGTCTATCTTTCCGAGGTAAATGTCCTCGAGCTTTTCGGGGAAGGGCGTCGAGAAGATCCTGTCCTCGTCGACCACGAACTTCCCGCCGGCGCGCCCGAGGATTCCCCTGTCCGCAAGTATCTGGAAAATGGCGGCCGCCAGCTTCGGATTCCCTCCCGTCTTTATCCAGAACCATTCCAAGAGGCCGTCGGAAGCGTCCTCGAGCATCAGGTTCGAGCGGATGTGCGACCTAAAACCTTCCCGTGAAAACGGAGCGATCTGAACGCAATCAAGCCTTGAAGCTATCCTCTGAAGGTCCGAAGACAGGGTGCGGCAGGAAGCGATGAATTTGACCGGCATGTCCGTCTCGCCCTGCAGAAGGAAATTGAGCAATTCGATCGAAAGCGGGTCCGCCCATTCAAGGTTGTCCGCGAGTATCAGTCTCTCGCCTCCCCTGATGATCATTTTTTCGACGATAGCGAATGTGAGGTCCTTTCTTTCCTTTGCGCTCATGGACTTGATGCCCGGGTTCTCTTCCGGCTCAAGACCGAGAAGCGGGTTGAGAAGCGATCCGTAATTCCTGGTGTCCCTGTCCAGCAATTCATCCCTGAGACTGGAGACACGGTCGGCCCCGTCTTCCTTTTTAGCTCCGATGATGCTTCTCAGCACTCCTTTCCAAAGGGAATAGGACCTGGTCCGGTGATAGGGAGCAAAAAAGATCCTTGTGGAGGGCATGCCGAGGGCGGCGGATTCTCTTTTCGCCCATTCTATCAGGACCGTCTTCCCGCAACCTGCGTCCCCCGCTATCAGCATCGGCGCCGAACGGTTCACGAGAAGGTTCTTTATTTTCTTCAATTCCCCTTCCCTTTCAATTATCGCGGGGATGTCGAGGATGTCATCTTTCCTCGTGAACCCCTCGGGAGAAAATACGGACACGGGGTTCTCTTTTCCCTTGAGCGTAAGGGGCTCCAGTTTCCTAAGACTTACGGAACCTGCAGTGGCGGCAGCTATGTTCGAGTCGCAGAATATTACTCCGGGAGGGGCTTTCTGCATGAGCCTCGCGGCGGTGTTTATGCCGTCGCCCATGGCGGTGAACTCTCTTCTCACGGTTGATCCAACAGGTCCGGTGAAAAGGGTTGATGAGGTGATCCCGGCCCTCAGCCTCACCTCGCCTTTCATCGGATTGCCGTCCCTGAGCTCCACCGCGCACCTTACCGCCATTTCTTCCTTGTTCTCGAGAGCGTATGGGCTTCCGAAAAGGATTATCGCCTTGGCTCCTTTGTCGCCCATGTCGACTTTGTTTATGATCCCTCCGTAGTTCCTCACTGTAGCCGACAGGTGATGGAAAAAGCGGTTGAGATCCCTGTGGAACTTCCCGGCCGATTCATCCGTCTCCACGGATGACAATCCCTCGATTCCGAGGAATATTACAGCCGTTCCGCGATGTTCTCCGAGAGTCCCTTCTCCGGCCCTTTCGACGAGATATCCGGGAACAAGCGGGGCCATTCTAACGCTGTCGGTGTTTACCGGCTGCCGTTTGAACGGAGAATGGATGAACCCGTTCTCTTCGTTAGTCAGGCTTTCGGCGAACCCGCCGCCCATTTCTTTTACCGGCCCTCCGCACATATTCCTGAAAGTGGGATGGAAGACGACCATTCCCTTGGAAGCTCTATGCTCCGCTTCCGCGGAATCGTCCAGCGGAGCTCCGGCGGCGTAGTAATCCATTTCCCTGCCTTCTTCTCCCAAAACACCGAAAAGGACTTTTCCGTAAGCCACTCCTATTTTCATGGCAAGGGAGAATATCTTTCCACCCGCGCTGATCTCGCCGAAATCATCCATTTTCCTCATCATCGCCCGCGATGCCGCGGCAGCGTTCTGTTCGAGGCCTTTGGGAAAGTAGAGGGTCATCGCGTCGCCGCCGAACCGGATCACATCGCCTCCGGAATTGTCGACTATAGCAATCATTTCCGCGAAATAGGAGTTGAGTATCCCCGTCAGCTTTTCCGCTCCCTCCTTTCCGATCCCGCTCAGCGCTTCGGTAAGAGGGGTGAATCCGGCGACGTCGCAGAAAACCACGGTTCCTTCTTCCATCGCTGAAGGATTGGAGGAATCGATTCTCGCGAGGAGATCTATTATCTTCTTGGGAAGGAACATGCTCAGGTCGGCCATGTTTTAGTATATATCGGGCGGTAAAAATAATAAACGGGGCCGGTTTCCCGGCCCCGTTTTGTCTTCAGCTCTTCAGCGCTGTTTTCAGGAACAGCCGCCCGGGCTGTTTACCTGCCTGGCGCCGCATGTCGCCGTCCCGGCGGGGCCTTCGCCCGCTCCGCTGTAGCCCGTGATCAGGAAGTAGTAGCAGCGGCCCGATACTCCGGACGGGTCGTC
>Ga0209200_1000204_pt1 | contig 67877 bp, 50 predicted proteins | sample AD_UKC033_MetaG_FD_184406 | JGI IMG/M metagenome (GOLD analysis project Ga0209200, IMG submission 184406) | Active sludge microbial communities of municipal wastewater-treating anaerobic digesters from USA - AD_UKC033_MetaG (SPAdes) (version 2) | ecosystem: Engineered > Bioreactor > Anaerobic >...
ATGAAATGGATCCCTAAAAATGCTGTACAATAAAGGAAACCATGCTCAACTTAAGCGCGTTCAACCACAACCATCACGCCTCCAGGGTGAAAATGGTGGCAAAATTTATTCGACGTGGAATCCGGGTCTCTATCTTTTTATATGATCCAAAATTTACCTTTTCTGCAAAGGTCGATGAATCCTATTAGATTCCCCTCATGCTCTTTAGTGACGAAAACGCGATCAGTTCGGTTTTCAAGCTGATCATCATTCTTAAAATCATCAATAATTTCAATCAATGACTCGAAATAATTGATGTATACGTATTGATTCTTATTGCTTTCGGATTCGGCTGGAAGATTTGGGATGGCTCGCTCAATAGCCTTGGAGAGTTCTAATGCGTCAATTGCCAGTACTGATTGTCCGGCTTCGGAAAAATAATCGTTTGGATTCCAATTCTTCAAAGGCCAATTAAGAGGTGGTATGGTTCCAAGAGGTGCCCAACCATTTCTCTTAGCCAACTGACACGTTGCGAACCAACAATTACGACTGAAGAAAAATTTATCTCCGGTAATACTCACAAGATTTATACCCATTGTTTTTTCTCCTTATTGTTTTTTATTTTGTCAAAACTCTTGTGATCTTGCGTGCTTTACAGTGATTACCTATCTATCGTCGATACATCCTCCTCTCTCAAACAAAAAACTATCCTGTAGAACTTTGTCTACAGGATAGCCGACCAGGTATAGGAATAAAAAGACTGATTAAAGTGCTTTTATGTTTCTTCCTTTTCCTCCCCCAACCACTCCTTTTTCGTTATGATACGGAAATGCCGCTTCGGATCCGCCAACTCCCTTTGCAGTCTTTGCTCCTTTACTTCCTTAGTTTTCTTTAACCATTCGTAATAAATGGCTTCTCTCATCTCTGGATGTTTTTTGACTTCATTATGTGCCCAGATATCCTCTTCGTAATGAGGTCTTCCAGGTTTCTTCTTTTCAGTATAACGAACCTCGTCGACCTGGTCACTTTTCTCCGTTATCCCATACAGTTGTTTTACACGGTCTGAAAATCTATTAAGCAAATCAACGATCCCTCTGAATAAAATTGCCACCTGATCTTCATAGGGATGAAACAACAATGCCATATCGAATTGAACTTCAATCCTTAGATTGGCTAAGTTCTGGTTAATTTCAATAAGCGTAATTACTCCTATTGTTCGATATTTGCCGATCTTGAATACCTCATAATTCCAGACTTGCCTCTTCCCATGCGTATGACGATTTATTCGTCGAACAATTGATCCCTCACCTTCTAAATAGCTATGTTCGATGAAATCTGTTATTACCGCGTCAAAATTTTCAATAGTCGTCGGTATAGTCGTATCGAGGAGGACTACATCAGGGTAATCTTGATTTTGTAAATGCTTAAAAAATCGAGTTGATTCTTCGTATGTAAGTTCTTGACCCTCTTCCCTTGGAATTAGGTCATACTCACCGAAAGTGTCATCATCCATGTCACCTCATTGTTGTTGGAGCAGGAACCCATACCGTCCCGCGGTTGCATTAGACTCCTTGATCACCAATTAATGTCATAACTCTTACATCATCACAACTATTTTCTCACTATCCAAAATACGCTGACTATCGAAAAACCTGTCATCTCAGTAAAAATCATAGGTGTTATCAGTAATTGGTATCATAAATTTCATAATATTTTTACCATTTTTATCAAATAGCGGATTTCTCATGTTTTCTCATGTTTTCTCATGTTTTTTCAGGTTTTTTCAGGTTTTTTCAGGTTTTTTCAGGTTTTTAACGATAATAAGCAAATTCAAAGAATTCATAACTATCTTGATTTTATTCTCACCATCTCAAGCCCACCACCCTGGCGTTGAACCTCAAACCGCGAATCCCTTCTTAACTGATCCACCCCAAGAGTAATTTCAAACGGATAGAGTTCGGGTAAATGTACCAGGTCGTCAACTGGAATAAACTCGGACGGAAGAGCATAAATCACACAAGACAAAAGCCAGCTTTGAAGATTCTCAGATGTTGAAAAAAGTTGAGATTTTATCTTGTATTTATTCTTGATATCCGTATTTGCTAAGATTCCCCAATCAGTTAATGAAGCAATTATCCTTTCGACAGACCGATCCAATCCCCCCAAATGCCCATAATCTCCAGCAATTTTGTCTTTGATCATATTCCTGGTAATAGTTTGATCGACTCGGCTTATCTGACCTATTGCCACAGCGCATTTTCGGAAAAAAGGATAGTAGACCAGGCTCATACCGTAGTGCAGCCATAGTCGCTCTTCGGAAGAAGTAAGGGTTGGAAATATCGACATTGCTTCATGATAAATACCTGGTGCCAGTTTTTCTGATTTGATCCAAATTGCTACCAAAACATCGATGGTCTTTCTTTGTGCTTCTGAACCCTTGACCACATTAGAAATCGTTTGACTCAAGCGTTGTCTGATTTCCGCAGGTTCAATTCCATCCGCAGCAAATGATGCAGTAACATCTAACCAATCCAATAAGATCGTGCGACTAAAACCCAATCCTTTATCCATTAGTAGAACTCCCTCTCGATATGTTTACGAAAGGCACAATTACCTCTTCGACTGTTATACCACCATGAGTAACCACAACATCTCCGCTGAATGTGAAAGCATTTCTCTTCTCTGGCATTAACACTGAAAATGTTGACGGCAACAACCCGTCATTTTCCCAGAGTATGGTTTCGCTGAATGATTCCTGGACCCGTTTTGCCGCAAGATGATCGTTATAGATTCGGGCACGCTTTCCACGGGTTTGAGCCAGCAAGCCTTCAGATGGTTGTCCAAATCCCGTAGATTCTACATGTCCATGATCGCTGGCAATGAACACAGAAAATCCATCATCCATAAACCAGTCGATCAGGTTCTCCAATGGCAAGGAATTGACGCCTTGTGTTGGGTCCAACCACAACCGGAGGGAAGCCTGCTGATCAGCAGCACCTAGGGTGGCGTTGTGTGTTAGTTTATCAGGTGTATCATCAATCAGGCACCAGAAATTGATGCGGGGATCCTGTAGCTCAGGGAGTTGGTCAATTTGCCGATCATAAGATAATGGTAGCAATTTACAGGTATTCTCCGCAACACCTTCCTTTGTCCAGAATAATTGCCAGGCACGCGCTTCAGTCAGATTGTTATCTGTGTCGCTCTGAAAATCCATAGGACGCAAGCCGGAAATTAGCGCATGCCTGGAAATGGAGGTAATGGTCGGAACCTGTGCAAGAAGAGGGGTTAGTTTCATGCTCCAATCGGCATGACGCTTCCTCCATATTGATTGAACCATAAACCAATCTGTTAAGGATAATCCATCCAATATGATCAATACCACCTTATCCAAGTGACCAGCATCACGTTTATAGGCCAGGTAGTGTGGAACATGGTGGACATGGTGAGGATTGGGCAGGCGTTGTGTGCCTAAAACCGAGTAGCTTTGTTTCAACCAATTGGAGAACAGTAAATCGATATCTCCGGATAACTGGCTGTAAGTCTCATTTTGATCAGCACCAATGACGAGGATTCTCTGACAATGAATGCTATTCAACTCTGCCCAATCTCGAGCCAAATCCACCCAATCATTCCATTTAGCCTGTGTCTCCGGGGATGATTTCAATCGCTCTAGTTGTTCCACAATTACTTCCAACAATGTAGCAAATCGCTGTAGTCGCACATCTATGACGGAGACACCGGGTTTTGCCCATGCTGGCAGGTTTACCTGATCAACAATCTCCATCGGTTGAAGGGTACCCCTGCGGACCAGCCCCGGCACAAGGTCCTGCAACCTGGAATCCTGATGGAAGGGTATTGAGTAAGCAGCCAGTGGTTCTCTAACGATCTTGTCTGAAAGAGACTGATTTATTGACCTCTGCCATTCCTTCTGCACAAAGTGCTGGAATGCTTCAAAATCCCGGATGAGTAGATCCACATCCCATGCTTGAAGTTTGGGAAATTCTTTCAATTGCTTTGTCAGGCTGGTTCTTAGCAGATCCGGTAATTGAGATTGTTTGTGATGGTAATCATTCAACCAGGCAATTAATTTATGGGGTTGTCTTAGTTCAATTGGATCAGCATTGAAAATCTCCTTCAAGAGATACTCGATGGTTTTTTGCCGACCCAGAACCTGCATCGGTTGAATACACAATTCCAGTAATTCAATTTGGTCCGGACTGAGGGTTTGCAGAATTGGGTACGCTAGGTTGGGGAAATACTGGTGCAACGTCAACCTGATATGATGAGCCGGTTGATAGAGATCGTATGGCAGGTCTTCCAATGATCCGGCTGTGATAATAATCAGCGGGTGTTCTGACGAGAAAAGTCGAACTGACTCCACCCGGTGCCGCAAAAGAATTGGATCACTTTCCTGGATGATTTGGAATCCTCGCCCAATTAACTCGGTCATTATCATTTCGCCAGCTAGCAAGCGGTCCGGGTCGCTGACCAGGGTGAGCGGGTGGGTATGGGGAGGAAAAAAAGATGGGATGTTTGAGCGCATCAATTCTCTATCTGGTTTAGGTTTTCAACCTCTCTTGAGAGGGCATTGTCTATCATCTTAAAATCATGTTCTAGAAATTCATTCCACTTACGGTTGATTTCTAACTCTAGATCTTCAATCGACTTGTCTAAAAAAATTGGTTTTGTGAGAATATTCCGGCTATATACTGTTGTCCATAACCTTCCCAGTGTCTTCAAAGAACCTTTGAATGGGGAACCACGATGGCGAATGACTTCAAATATTTTGCGCCGATAATTCTCAGGTCCCGGTCCGATCACCAATGAAATTCTTACCAAATCCTGCAAATTGGTGAATTGGAATAATAGCATCCTACCAGAGCGTGTCCACCCTTGGCCACTTTTTAACTCGGGGGTATCCCATGACTTTGGGACAAAGTTTATATAGGATTTTGAGGTGTGGTCCAACTCAAATAGTGGATTTGAATTAATGAGGTCACATAGATACTCATTAATCTCCGCCTGCTGGTCTGGTCTGTATTCGTAGATTAAGTCCAATGCACGCTGATGCTTGCGATAAATTTGCTGGCAAAGCTTTTCCAATTCTGACTCACCCACAATATACCTCCTGAGCATTTCTGCGTAATTGTTCATAATTACTAATACATCACGCCCCAATGTTGTTTCACGGTTCCTGACGATATCTTCGACCAATTGACAAATTAGACCGTAGCTAATAGGAATGTAGTACGTGTTACTGGCAGTCACCCCCTCAGGTGACAGGAATAAACCCACAATCCCATAACCCGGATAATGTTGCTGCACAATACGTTTATAGCGCGTCAATTGATCATCATGTTCTGTGGAGTATAGTTTGTTCTCAATGATCACTGCAAATTTATGTTGCTCATCAAGCACGAGGATATCTATGGATTGCCATTCGCGTCGAATCTCGATTTCATCTAGATCCCAAATATCCAGGTCAATGGGAGAAAATGGTTGTGCATCATCCGCCTGGTCAATCGCCTCCTGGAGAAGCCGCTTGATGAACAAATCTCCCAAACCATGGTTTTGACGGGGGTTAAGCAAGAAAGCCAAAAAGTCAGAATGTCGGACCTCCTGGCGAATCGCGCCCAATGCCTCGAAAATATTAAAGCGATCCAAAAGCCCTTCCAATTGCTCAAGCTCGGGATTGTTGATGACCAGGTCCTGTAGGATCTTGATCGTTTCCGAATCATTCGTGGATGAGTTCCCCATAAAACCTCTTTCTATTCTTTCCTCAGCAATACACTGTCATTTTTCATCAGTAGATCCGAGTCATCACGAAATATAACTTTTGGGAGCTTTTTAGTACTTTATACTCCCATCCGTTTTAAGAACCTCTTTAATAGCATAATCAATTTTCTTTGTAGTAATGGACGATCTTTTTCATCAATAATTGATCGATATACTCTCAAAGATTCTTGATCCGGTGATTCCACGAGAAGAGATCCAAAACCCTTTACACTCCGAAAATCTTTAACTAGAGAATCAAGGTCATGATGTATTGAGCTTAGTTGTTCTTCGATGCTCTTTCCTGGAACTGTAGCTTGTTTGAGATAAGATAAATCTGTTTCAATTTTTTCAGTAAACTTTTGATGGCGAACAGAAAAATACGTAATTGTGTACACAAATTTTGTCGGATTGCCTTCAGATAATAGAATATGACCGACATTGACAAACTGTCGATAATTTTGACCTGGACCCATAAAACTTATGGGTTTAGAGAAAAGTGAGACATCACCTAATGATCTGTTGGCAAAATCAATTGGTGCAACACCAAATTTTATCGTCACATCAAAAGCGGGTGCATTACCATAATTTTGAATTGTGAAGTTGACAACTCCATTACTTGCAGCTTCGAAAAAACCTTGAACATAAGGCCTTTCGTTGTTTTCTCTTTGCCTTTGAGCTTCAACCGCAGATAGCAAATTCGCAATTGCACTGATGGCAGCCAAGAAGGCGGATATCGCTGCAATACCAATTACCAAATTTTCTTCATTTGAAGAATTGGTTGATATTAACCAGATCAGAAGAACTCCTACACCAATTATTAGAATTGAAAATAAGATGATGCTTCTCTTCCCTAACCACGAAAGAAATCCTTTGATTTTGTTCATCACTCACTTCCTCTTCAATCCTATTCCTTCCTCAACAGCGCGCTGTCATAGTACATCAACAGGTCTGGATCCTCGCGCAGCACGTCTTCCGGTAAGCGTTCAGCAACAGAAACAATGGTTTCGTAGTCCTGGCGCTTGAAGCAGTCGGCAAAACCAACCCGCACCGCCTCGCTGCGGAAGATGCGCAGCCGGCCTGTGCTCTCGGTGTACTCATTGAACTCTTTTAGTAAGGTCCGCTGGCGGACCTTTTCGAGGTCAGAGGCCTTGTTATGATCAGGTACGTACCACTTGCCTTCCTCGTCCTGCAGGAAGTTCTGCTTGAGGATCTCGATCAGCTCCAGCGGTTGCTCGTGTTTGGCGCGGTTCATCACCCGGTTGAAGTCATTGGTCAGGTCGCCCTGGGTTTTGGGATCACCACCGGAGTCTGTGTCCAGCTGCTGCCGCAACCAGGCGATGGCGGTCTTCTCATCGGAGACGAAGAGCGAAAGTTGGGTAGGTTTGCCGGAATCAAGGACGGCGCGGTCGTATTCCGCCACCTGGTCAGGCAGGAAGTACATGCCATCGCGGCGGGTGAAGCGCTGCTCAAGCCCTGCGTAGAACTCAGACGCGGAGAGCGGTACCATCACCCCGCGCTGGATATGGAAAGCCACCATGCGATCGAAAAGAAGGAAAGCCTGGCGCTCGGCGTTAACCGCTGCCTGGCCATTCGATTCATTAACCACTGGCAGCTTGCCCAGGTGATAACGCACGAACTCCCATGCGCCATCTTCGCGGCCGGCGTTGAGCTTGAAGTTCTCCTCCAGGTTACCGTTGGGCTTATAAGCAGAGATGATTAGGTCCTGTTTAACAGCACCAGCAGCGTTGACACCATTGAATCCAAGTTGTTGTTTATCCAATGAACGAACATCCGCAATCACAAAACCTGCCTGCATTAGGGCTTCTTGAATAGCATTCCAGACTGAATTCTGCGAGTTGTGGAATTCGATTGTCATCCACCGACCTGGTTTCAGGACTCGATAGAATTCATTAAAACACTCTTGCATTAACCCTTGATATTCAACAAGTCCTTTGTGTTGTGAATTGTTCATAATCGCTTCGGACTGATTGTTTGTTATTACTCGTAACCATGCTTCCCAAATAACATTAAGCTCGGAATACATTAGATTCGCCCCAAAGGGAGGATCAATAAAAATGTAATCTAGTTTCTCGCTAATAAGTGTTTCTAGATTAGACGAAGAGCTAGTACTTGTTAGGTTGAGGGATTTTAAATCTCGGAAAATCTCTGTCATAGACAATTTATATCTTAGTAATTTGATTGGGGAGTTTTCTGTCCATAGTGAAGGAATGTATAAAGTTCCTGAAACGTTACCCATTTTTCGGTCTAAAGTAAACTTATATAGTTTTGAAGTTCGAATCATGCTTGCAGTTACCCAAAAGGGTTTTCTAACTATTGATCTTAAACATAATTTCAATGCTGAAGCTATAATCCATAAATTCCTACGTGTATAGAAATGGTGAACGTGTGTGATGCCCAAATTGAACGGATCAGAGGTCTTGTCACCTTTGGGAATATTGCTGGTTGGAATGGGATATGGGATTTCTTTTTCTTCAATTTGATGTATTAGATCAAAATCGATCTGTTCAGGTTTTTTTTCCCAACGCTTTTTATTAACTGAATAATTTATTAACACCGGAACTTGTTTTGCCTGGCGGATGGTCTGTTTCAGTTCCGAATCGTACCTGGTTTCCCAGGCACGTTCCACTTTCAACGCCCCGCTATCTTTTTTCGCGCTTTTCCCAACTAACGTACCACAGCTAGAACAGTTCCAAGAATCTTTGATACTTTTAGTCTCATTATCGACTGCTACATCCCAGAATATCATTTCCTGACCACAGTTGGGGCACACGAACACATCTGACCATACTGTGTAATTGATCCTGCCCTTAACGCGGTTTGGGTCATCGCAGTTGGGGTGCCAGGTCTCGTACATCCAGCCGCATTCCTGCTCCACTTCCTTCAATATCCGTTTGGCTTCACGCTCAAAAGCAGCCGCGTCCACTGGTGTGTTGTAGTTATAGGCAATGAATGTGGCCGCCGGCGAGAGATCGTTCAACACCGCTTTCCTCGCCCCCAGCCGCGAAATGGCATTGTTTCCCTCCCAAACAACACCCGCTTTATCCACGCGATAACCCAGGCTCTCCACAGTCTTTTTGTCACCGCAGAGCTGCGCTGCCACACCGGTCATGCCTGTACCGCAGAACCCGTCAAACACAATATCCCCGGGGTCGGTGTAGTGCAGGATATAGCGCATAATGGCTTTGTGCGGCACCTTGGTGTGGTACGAATGGGCATTGTAGATAGGGTCGTTCTTGCCCTCGCTCACATCCGCGGCAAAAGGCTCACGCTGATCGTTCTCATCTTTCAAGCCCAGCTTCTTACGAGTTTCTTCCCTTTCTTGCTGCCACTGCTCAATTATCTCTGGCAGGAAGGGGTTGGGGCAGGCGGTATAATAGGGCGGGTCCGAGAGCGCCAGGATGTCTTCATCCGTACCGATGGGGAATCCTTCAATGGCGCGGAATTCCGGGTCTTTCAGGTATTCCGCCAAGCGCCGGCGGTATTCGTCCTTTTTCACCTGCTCTTCAGCGGAGAGCTGGGTCTCGGCTTGGGGTATCAGTTCGGGTTGATGGTCAGTCATGAAAATACCTCTTTTGATAGAGAGTTAAATGGATTTATTTCTTGTTGCAGTTTACAGGCAGCCCAGCTCGCGAAGAATAGCCCACGCGTAGGCGGGACGGTCATCCGCGACCTTATCTTTGTAATCTTGTGGTCCGCTTATCACTACCCCTGCTCTCAGCTTCTGCACCGCTTTTTCCAGATTCACCCGGCTGATAGTAAGGTCATTACCAGAACTAACTCGAATAATCAGCGTGTTCTCGGTTGAATCAATGATCTGAAATGGTATATTGGTCTTTGTGCGCAGACTTACTTTTTGATTTGCCAACTGCACTAATTTGCGCCAATCCAATTGTTCCATGCTTGCCTCTCCTTACTTGTCCATGGTGATTCGGGTATTGCCTGCATCATGCCCGCGCATGCGCTGGTCCAGGAACTGCTTGAAGCGGCTTTGCAGCTCCTCGCGGGTGCAGGGCAGTCCACCGGCTTTGAGTGCCTGCAATAATGCGTCAACCGGAAGGGTGATCGCTTCAATGCCGCGCAGTGCCTGGATGGCAGCCAACACAAAGTTAGCCGGCATGCTTTCTTCGCATTCCTTTTGCTTCAAAAATTCCTCTATCGGCTTGCGCTCAGCCGGCGACATGGCTTCCAGGCTGTGCTGGGCAGTTTCACTGTTCAGGTTGTCACGCAGCGCATTGCACCAGTTCTTGATCAAATCGCTCAAACGCTCATCCAGAAGATTGAGCATGGCGTCTGAATTAATCCCTGCTCCCTGCTGGGTTGGGCGTAGATGGCAATATGGGCAGGTGGGCGAATCTTCGAGCACCCCTTCATGAAATTCACGACACGAGACCAAGCCGATGAGCTGGTTTTTCCAGATCTCGAAATCACCACTGCGGGTCAGCAGCTCGATCCCTGACAATTCGCTGATAGTTTTGTAACGCGCATCATGGTACAGGCGCTGGCGCCGATCATCGCCTCCGGCAGTCAACACGAATTTTCGGTGCAACTCACTGTACACCGAGATGTAATCCTGTTTCAGACTGGTTAGCTCGCGCAAGATAGACTGCACATCAAGTCCCTCCCCGGTTTTTCCGAAATGGCGGATCGAGTCGAGGGTTTTTTGCTGCGCTTGCTGGGCACGCTGCTTCCAGGCGTGATCTTCAGGCAAATTTCCCTGTGCGCCTACCAAATAGGTCGTGTAGGGCTGGATCTGATCCACGGCATCCAGGAGTTGCCTGGCACGCTGGACGATTACGCGGTGCTCAAGGTATTCCTGGACCTGGCTTGGGGAATAGCGCAGGTTGCGCAGCTTCCCTACATTGTTATACTTGCTCAATTCCTCCAAGAATTGTTTATAGCCTCTCAGACCGGGCAGGAGGTCTAGCTTGGATAAAGCCACATTCGGTGCATCACTGCCAACCACGGTACCCTGTTCCACAACGAACATCGTCCTGTCCGTGAAAACAGGCGTATTCCAAAGATTGGCTCCTTGCTCCAGGCGGGTCTGCAGCAGAACCACCTTTTCAGTTTCAGCACCCACCAGCCGCCCTAATTCCTTGACAGCAGTTTCGCGCGTGTTCTCATCACGCACCAGGCCGGGCTGCAATTCCAAACCCTCAAAGATCATCGTCCAAATGTTTAGAGGGAGGCTACGAGGGCGCTTATAGAAACGGAAGTTGGTTAAATCAGTCATTGAATGTGTCAGTGCACGTTCAATATTGCTGGCATCCAGGTCTTCGCGGCCATCAACGCTGAGAACGATATCGCCATTGTAAACAAGTGACAGGAGAATGACTGCAACCCAATCCGGTTCTAGTTTAAATTTCAGGTCTTTTTCCACCGGTTGTAATCCGCCGGCAACCTGCTCGATCACCTCTCCACGATTGATCACCTGGCCTTCTGGTTTTACATTGAGAAGCTCCAGGAAGTGGCTGGTGAAGGGCGAATTGTAGGGACGAATATTGTTCTGTGTGTCAATGATGCCCAGACCTTCCAAAACGCCGGAACCCAGGTTTGAGCTTCGCCCCAACATACGGCGGATGGCTTCGTTTGCGCTGTTCTCTCTTGACTTTTCGGTCACAACCTGGCTGAGGCGTTCGAATTTGGGATAGTCAGGATAACTTTCTAAAAAATGTGGTGAGAGGAGGTGTGAAGCCACCTGTTGGATCATTTCCTCGATGCCTTGATTCGCAGTGTTGCGCATGCGGGTCAAAATGGTTTGCACGGGATTGTCCACGCCCTGATAGACTACCTGCAGTTTGTGAACCAGGTTATCCTGCAGCCAGCCCAATACCTTTCGAAAACTTATATCCGCCTTGTTAGCATATTCCGCGCGGTATTCAGTGGACTCGTTTGCCATGGCGCGAGCCCCGGCATACAGCCGGATTTTGTCCTCAAACTCATTATCCAATCCCGACAGGTAAAGGATCACCTCATCTGACAGTTTCTGGTCATTCCAGGTGCGATCCAAGAAAGGCGGAAGGAAATAAACATAGAAATCCCTGGGAGGTTGAGCCGTGGTCCTCTCGTCCGGGGGTCCAAAGAGAAGATACCCGGGGCGAGTGACCTTGTGATCATTCCACGGGATTTCGTAGAACCAGATGGTATAACCGGTCAGGTAAGTAGTATCACTGAGATTCAGGACCTGTCTCATGGCATTGAAAAAATACACGTTCAGGTCAGATTTATCCATGAGCTCACCGCGCTCAAGGATCTTCTGATCAAAATCGATCACCCGATCTAGATCCAGGTAGTATTGTCCATTTTCCTGGTTATGGCTGATGTACTGCCCGGATACCGTCTTAATGATCTCCTTGAGGCATACCTGCACCTGGTCAAGGAGGAAGCTGTCATTGTTCATCTCTTCGGGCAACTTCAGGAAGAGACACAATCCATCTCGTAAACCCTCTGCCGTGATCCCAAGAGGTTTAGTGATATCAGAAGTCGTCAAGCGCTGAACGCTCAGTGCACGGATCACCCGAACTGCCATTTCCTTCAGGTTAGGCCGGGTATAAGAATTCTGAATCTTGTCTTCCAGCTCATTGCTGACCCTGATCACACGGGCAATATTTTCTATGCTGCGAAGCGCAGGGTCGTCCTGAATTAATTTCCAGTAATGGTCGTAGGAAATTAAACCCGGCAGATCTTTAGGAACTTCCTGGTCCAATATGGATCGAATGGCTGTGCTGAAAGTTTTCAGCACCTGCCTTTTTTCAGCGATTGCAAGATCTTCAAAACTGTCCACATAGTCGGGATGGATGGGAAACAGGGAGATAAACTCATCCATGCGCTCAGCCATTGAGCCATATAAAGGACTGAATTTTCGTAAATGCTCAGCAATTCTCGCCTTTTGTTCATCATTCTTCTTAAGTAACCGTTCAGAAACGACATAAGTGATATCTTCACGGGCAATCGTTATCTGTTCAAAGCGGTCCTTAACACGGCGGAGTTGATCCGCCACAAAACTGAAACGGGGGTTTTCGAACAGGGTTTCCTGCAATCCGCCAATGAAACGGAACGAACAGGAGGCAGCCACTTCTCCCAATTCCCGCAGGAATCCAAGATCAAGGATTAGTGCACGTTGTTCCCGGGTCCGTAGATAATCCAATAATTCGTCGACAACCAGGAGTATCCCCATGTCGGGATATTTTTCCTGGAACGCCGCAACCGCCTGGATAATAAACGTTTTATTATTAGCTACCTGATCCGCCTGAGGGAAGGTGTAGGGTATTCCCCACGAATTCAGGGCTGTTTGTAATTCATCAAGCAATATTTCACGCAATCCACGGGTTACTGCGCCGATTTCAATGCGGACAACCTTGAATTTTCCAGCAAAAGATTTTGCTCCCTCTATGACTCTTTTGTTGCTCAATTGCTCAACCAGCTCAGCTCTTTCAGCAACTGCAGAAATGACCGACATTAAGTGACTTTTACCCGTTCCGTAGTTGCCAACTATCAAGACACCCTTGTTATCTTGCGGGGTATCCAATTGAAGTTGTGTGAATGCCATATCCACAAGCTTGTTCGCCATCGCATCGGAAATTACATACGTTTTGACAAGATTCCTCGCGGTTGCTTCCTTATCCGCGTCCCGTAATTGGATGATGGTCTCGATGGGGGTGAAATGAACAATATCGCGATAGAACATTATATTTACTCCTTTTATTCCGGTAATCGAAGAATTTTTAATGATGGATGCATAAGTAGATCATTCGTAATTTTCCAGGTTCGATAATGATGATGGCTTGGTGTGGCGTACGAGAGCACGTTTGAGGCATACTCTCCTGGCCATAGAACAATCAGTCTCTTGATCCGAGCAATATTTCTCAATACAGTAAATGGATCCAATGCTAGAGATGGTTCGAATAGCAGGTCGGGATGCGTACATAACACTGGAGCATCAGTAAAGTTCACCAAAACATCTGTGAGCCATTGTTGGGAGATACGACTTCGATCCAATGGCGAAACTGACAGTAACCGTCCGCTCAATTCCTTGCTAATATGGAATTCTTGAGTGTAGTGTTGTCTAATCTCATTAGTTAGAGTTTCCAGAGTTCGAACCTCTGGATGGACTAGAATCAAGCACTCATTATTAGAAGTAATTATTTCTGGATCAAACCTAGACGCCATGCAAATTCCCGTAAAATAAACTCAATCTATTCACAATTCAATGAAGGGGTCTGAAACTCCAAAATTTTGGCTGCTTGAAAAACCACCCATTAGGAAAACACTCATGAGTGATTCATAAAATGGTGTAAAGCAGCAAGGATGTATGGGCAACACTGCTTTACCAACCAATCCCCTAGAGTTTATTATATGCCCAATGTCAAATCAGTTATTGAACATAGATCGCTATATACGAACCGTTTCAGGTTCAATCGCCATTTCATCAGATTTCGAGTTATCTTTCCTCTTTTGATGCAATGACTATTGTCAACTTAAAAATCACTTGTTGATAATAAATCAATAAGGCAACCAGTAAAGATATCAATAATATGCATTTTTTTGAATAGGATAAGTAACTCTTAACCGTTCCCTTACAAATCACACACCCCCACCTTGCCCCGATCATCCAGATAACAGATGCGCACTCGCGCCGGTTCACCCAGCAGGGCTTCGATCGCACTCACGTATCTGGTCATTTGGCTGGCATATTCCTGTGTGAGTTTGGCCAGTTGCTCATCACTACGGATGGTATCCGTCTTGAAGTCCACAATTTGCCAGCCGTTTTCGGCTCGGTACAGTAGATCGATGTACCCTGTCTCGGCGTGGTCGTCCACCAGACGGGAATAGGGCACCTCGTGGTAGCGCTCTGTCGCTCTCTCGATCTCCGCGTGGAGGGGATGTGCGTCAAATCTTGATAATAGTTTAGAAGCCTCATCCAACGCGCCTTGCACCTGTTTTTCCGATACCAGGCCTGCATCCAAGGCAGTGGTCCTCAACAGGGTTTCCAGGTTTGGATATCCCGGGAACAACCAGCGTTGGATTGCTTTGTGGACCATCCTTCCTACTACAGAACCAGGTATATATTTTACTTGACTGGTGATTTGCCAGGCTTCTCGATTTTCTTCCTCCTGGGTTTGCACCTCAAAACCATCCAATGGTAAATAGAGGGGCGGCAGATCACGTATCGGGATTTCCTCCACTTGCGCAGGTGGTTGTTCCACCAGCGGGAGAGGAACTTCAGGCAAGGTACACCAGACCCTTAACGGGTGCTCCTTTGTCATCTGGAAAACAAACGGTTTCCCTTCCGCCTGCATCAGGTCTGCGGATTGGATACCTGCGGCATTGGCTAATTCGTTTGCCCAGTGCTCCAGCTTTATTTCACCTTTGCCACTCAGCTTGCAATGAGTGCTGATCAAAAGCTTGGATTGAGCGCGTGTGAGGGCTACATAAAGCAAACGCAAGTCCTCGCAGCTCTCCTGGTCCTTATCCAATTCCTTTGACATTTTATACAACATGGGAGCTTGGTCCAGCTTGAAGGTCACGCCAAATTCATTGAAGAGATATACATTTTCGCTCGCACTTTTTCGCATTCGACCGGCATCCGCCAGCACTACCACCGGGTATTCAAGCCCCTTGGATTTGTGAATGGTCATCAGAACCACACTACCATCCGCTTCAGCCGGAGCTTCCCCTTCTCGGGCGCCTGCATCATTCAAGGTCTCTAGCATATCTAAGAAGGAACGCACGCTAACTTGTGCGGTCTTACGCGCGTCCTTGAGTAGTTTATCGACATTGCGCCAGAGCCTGCCACCTGAAGCCTTGCCTTCCGGATCATCACCTTTTCTGTCCACGGTGGCCAGCAGCGCACGGTAATCCAACACATCTATGACTTGTTTAAGCAGATCTGCCACGGATATTCTATCGACCATCGGGATTAGATCAAGGCAAATCTCACGGGCACGTATTGCGGCGACACGATCTACTTCTGAAAGCGCAGAAAGTTCACCCTGCAGCGCGGTCCAGTAAGGTTCACCCGCTTGGCGTAACAGGTAGAGAGCAGCATCCGTTAACCCGAACGCGGGGGAACGCAGTAGTCCGGCAAAAGCCAGGTCGTCCATCGGGTCAGCCAGCGCGCGCAGAATGTTCATCAGGTCACGGACCTCAGGACGGTCGTAAAAACCCTTCCCGGCTACTGTTACGAAGGGGATGCCAGCTTCCTCGAAAGCTTCCTCGTAAAAGGGGAACCCGGTGGCAGCGCGGAAGAGCAGCGCCACATCATCCCATTTTTCAAATTGCTTCTCAGCCTTCAGTTCCAACAAGCGAGCTGCCATGGTTCTTGCCATCAATGGTCTCGCGGAATCCGCATCCTCTCCCAAGCCCAGGATGAATTCAACGTGCGGTGATTGGTAGCCTTTATCCGCATCGACCCGATCCGCCTCCATGGACGTAAATGGGATGTAGTAATCTGGTGTGGCAGTGCGCGGCGCATTGATCACTCCAGACAATAAGTTGCCAGTGGCATCCAGTAGCGGCGCATGCGCGCGGTACGTGCGTTTGAGTTCAATCACTCGTCCTTTTTCATGCTTAATGCGTGCTTCCTCAGCCTTGAATACGGTCACGTCCGCTTTGCGAAAACGGTAAATGGATTGACGCGGATCACCGACGATGAACAATTGCCCGGGAGCAGCCGTTAACGAACGCACGATCTCTTGCTGCCTCCGATTGGTATCCTGGAACTCATCGACCAGTAGAGCTTTCAACTCTCCCTGCCAATAAGCGCGGATCTCGGGATTTTTCAGGAGTTGCTGGGCTTTATATTCTAGGTCATCGAAATCCAAAGCCTGGTCGTTATCCAGTAAATCCTGGTAAGCCTTATGAACCGCTTCAAAGGCTTGCTGCAGGAGAGGGGAAAGTTCTTCAAAAAGATCTTCTGTCTTCTGTAGAGAAACCTCATCTGTGGAATTCTTCCCGCCTGTGAGTGGATCGAGGTAAAGATCAAAATTTGACTTGATCTCATCATAGATTTCTTTTGAGCGGCTGCCTTTCGTTCCGCCGGTTTTTGTTAATTGGTTGCGGCGAAGATCATAGAGAGCAGCAGCGCAGGCAACAGGATCACCGGCTTCAAGGGATGCATCAGCTTCAGTCCACAGCCGCCTGACCTGAAGCAATATTTCAGCAAGTTTCTCTCCACCATCAGCAATTAGATCCGCCTCTGACATAAAATTCAGTTCGTTCAAAGGCTCACGGAATTCTGGCTTGTACATGCGCGCGTGGAATTCCCTCGTCAACCGCTCCCGGTTGCGGATCTTCGTGTCAAATACCTCCATGGATTCCAGGCGTTTTTCTAATAGGGTTTTTAAAATGTCTTTCAAAGTCGATAACTTGATGTTTTGCAGCAGGGGCAGGAAATGATCGTAGCTGACCAGGCTTTTCAATGTGTCATCAACCGCCTGGCTTTGATATGCCTTCCCGACGCCTTCGTCCAGGACTTCAAAGCGCGGGTCTATGGCTGCCTCCGCTGGGTGTGAGCGCAGGATCTCGGTGCACAAGCTATGGATCGTGCCGATACGCGCTGCATCCATTTGTGCAGAGAGATCTGCCCATCTATGGCGTTCCTCATCGTCATTCGCTTGGACTTGCATTTCAACCAGGGCTTCACGCACCTTCGAGCGCATTTCAAGAGCGGCTTTCTTGGTAAAGGTGATTGCTGCAATCTGGCGCGGTGGAATTCCTTCGGCGAGCAAGGTGGTATAGCGCGCCACAAGGGTATATGTTTTACCACTACCCGCACCAGCGGTTACGGCTATATCACAACCGCGGTGTTGCACCGCCTCGCGCTGATCATCGTTAAGTTTGCTAAACACCTTCAAGACTTTTAGGATATTGTGATCTGTCATGATCTATCCTGCCTTAAAGCTAGACTGAAAACGCCAACACCAACCTGCCGCAGGGCAGTAATCAGGGCAGCCCCCTTTGGGAGGTTTGGGCGGAAATTCACCGGCACGTACGCCACTGATAATCTTTGCCAAATGGATTTGCAGCAATTCGTAGGCTGCACCTAATCCTTCTCGGTCTTCATGTTTGAAGCCGGATAATTGCAGGTATGGATTTTGCTTGGCTCCGATCACCCAATAAAAGCCGTTGACGACATTACCAAAACCGAGAGCGTGCTGGGCAGCCAGGGCATAGATCGTGATCTGCAACCTGCGGCCGCTTATCAAATCTGACTTTGATAAGTTGCCACTTCCGCTCTTGTAATCGATCACCCGAACCTCCCCCGCGGAATTCCTGTCCACCCGGTCGATCGTCCCCCGGGTAAGCACCCTCTCAGTGCCAATGTCGATTGCGAATTGCTGGGTTTTGCCAAATTCAGCCTCTAATTGAACGGGATACCAGTCTCCCCGCTTTTCCTCAAAACTTGTAATCGTATCGCGCAGCTTACCGGTCATTTCCGCCTGCTCGACTTCCCACAGAGGTGATTCCCGGAACCCTTGTTCTTGCGGTGCTGTCAGATAAACGCTGGCGGCATAATCTTCCAGTAAGTGTAGTAGTGTGGTCAGATCCGCGTTTTTACCGGCATTGCGATAAACCATTTCAAGGATCTGGTGATAGATCGTCCCTCTTTGGGCGACGGTTAATCCCAGTTCAGGGATGCTGCGTTCTTTGATCCCCAGAACATGGTATACATAGAATTCAAAAGGACAAGTTGTGTAGGCCTCCAACCGGGACGGACTCCAATAGCGATCAGGAGAATAACGACCGATCAATAAATCCGTCAATTGGTTCGCATATCCCTCATAAGCGCCAGATGCATGCTTGGCTCGTCTCGCCTTAAGGATCTTTCCGCCCTGGAAAATTCTCTGTTGACGGTACAGCAAATCTTCTGATTTTAATACCAGGCCATTTTGCTGTTCAGCCCAGAATAACAGCTCTCCCGGTGAGCAGGCATCCGACTGGGGGCGGGGCGTGGTAGGTTGGATTTTTTTACAGCTGTCCTCGACAAAAAGAGATTTGACCGAATTCCAGTAGGGTGAGGGGTCCCATTTTTCACCATCTTCAGCCAGGTAGGGTCGGGTGAGTAAAAGGTGTTCATCTGAGCGGGTGAATGCCTGGTAAAAGATACTAGGTTGTTCCCGTCCCAGCCGCGGCTCCAATCCCAAGTCCCGACGTAGTGTTTCATCCAGGATAGGATCTGGGTTTTCGACCACCGGGAACAACCCTTCCGAGAGGCCAATCAGCGCGACTGCTTTGAAGCGGAAAGTCCGGGCTTCGTTTATTCCCCCTACCAAAACTGCGTTCTGGCGGGCTTCCCTGGGTTCTTGAACGGTTGTACCGCCGAGTGTGCCCTCCAGATCCTTGATGAATTGGGTATAGGATACCTCGCGTACGCCGGCTACGTTTTCGCTCATCACAAGAGCTTTAAGCGCATCGCCAAGCGATTGATAAGCTTCCCAATCCCAATCACTGGCGAGCCTCTCCACAAAGTTCAAATCCTTCATGAGTTGTTCAAGCCAGGCAACCCATTTCTTCTGTGATTGGACGACCGTGATCCCATCAAAGGTGTGCCAGAATTGATCAAATGCTTTATTGAGGGTCTTAAGGTCAACCCCTTTGAGCAGGTTTTCTTTGTGGCGATCCTCATCTAGGTAATCTAGATCCTCAAGGTTTTGGTTCGCCAGCATTGTCCAGGCATCATCCCATTGTTCCTTGCCCGTCACGATAATTGCCTGCTTGCTGACCTTTTCGAGGTTCTCCACCATAGAGGCATCCAACCCAAAATCAAAATAGGGCGAATGCAGCAGGTTCAAGAGGGAACGGGTGTTGTAATCCTTCCCAGGAAGACCCAGTAAGGTAAGCAGCGATTTGACCGCGGGGGAATCAAGTAACGGTTGCGGATGTGAAAAATGCACCCGCACACCAAACTCATTGGCTGCGGTGCGAATTAGAGGCTGATATGTTTCCAGATGGCTGGTGAAGATAACAAAATCACTTAAAGAAATCCCCTCGCGCAAGTGTAATGCTTTAATCCATCGCATGGCTTCACGGGCTTCTTCAACCTGGGAAGATACCTCGACCATAAATGGCTGGGAAGTCTTCATTCTTACGAAGTTCCCAGTTTCAAGAATATGATTCTCCATGTGTTGGAGGTATTCCGGTAGGCGGGGAGTTAGAGCGAGAAATTGCTCCTGTAAGGATAATGAATCTTTTAATTCTTTGATCACCACATTGGACTTACGGTTTACCATACGGGAGGTATCTTTTTCCCCAGGCAATGTGATGATCAAACTCTCCACTTGCATCGACAGTTGTCGTAGGAATTCCCGCCGTACACCAGTAAATGAGGTAAATCCATCAATCACAACCTGGCTGATACCTTTTACAGCCAGCGGGTTATTTTCGAGCACCTCAACGACCAACCAGCTTTGTCCCTCACTATCAATCCAATTAAGTTTCTTCAGAAGAGAAATGTAATGATCATATAGAAGCGCCAGTTCATGCCGGGCTGGTGTAGCATTATGAGTGTAGTCAAGGAAAGCTTCCGGTTTAACATAAGCACCACGCAACTCTGCGAAGGCATCCTGCAGAACAAGGATGAAACCGGGCTTGTGTGCAATGGCTTCATAATGCGCCAATTCGCCGAGAGACAATGCTGTATCCACAGTCTCCTGCACGATGCGATTATCTAGCGCTGGGGTGATAATTGGGGTGAAAATCCCGTTGCTTTCCAGGATTTCAACATACAAGTCACGGAAGGTGCCAATGCTGATTCCCAGACCTCCGCCTGCTTGCGCCAAACGCTGTCGGTAATAGGATGCCTTCTGGCGGTCCGGAACGATTATCCAGACCCGCGCCATGGGTTGGGAGGATTTGAGCGCCAGGATGCGCTCGATGCAGGCATGAGTTTTACCGCTAGCGGGAGGGGCAATAAGCAGATTTGTGGTCAAATATGCGCTCCTTTTGCATTAACGCTTATTATTCTAATGATTCAGTTCAAATGCCTGATAGCGGTCCTCGAACTTCGACTTTATTCGTTTCTCAAATAAATCCTTAATATTGTCATCCATTGAAAAGTAAATGATCTGCCATCCAAGATTAGCCAGTACGCCCATCTCATCCACTAACCACTTACGTCTATCCCAATCTGAGTGTTGGAATGCATCATCAAGAATCAGAAACATTTTTTGATCTTTCAATATGTGCGTTGCGATACCGATTCTGAGGGCTAATAACACCTGTTCTTGGGCACCAGTGCTCAGGTCGGAAAACCGAAACCGACGCGTTTTGCTGCGAACAAAGATTGTTTCACCATCCAGCTCAATTCTGTCATAAACCCCGGTTATAGCAAACAGAGGTTTACTGATCCCTTCAGCAGACAAAGCTTCAGCGATCTTCTTATCCTCGCCCAACTTCATCTGATTAATTGCCTCAGTCACCTTGATTCCTGCACCAATAATAGCTTTGTAACCGATCAACGTAATTCTGACATTGTTCCTTTTTTCTCGCAGGTTCTTTATTATGTCTTCCCACTCAGCCGTAAATTCATCACCGGTCTGATCACAAATACGGCGTTTGAGGTTGGTAAGCTCGCTATCGGCAACAGTATAAGATTGAGATAACTCACTTTTTTTATTCTCAAGTTCCTTTAAAAGCTCCGAAGAATATATTCTCTTAACTGGATTTGGGTTATACTCTTCCTCAGGAACTTGTAATCCCGCAAGTTTCATTTTTATACCTTGGATACAATTATCTAAATCATCGTGTTTTGTTTGTAGTGATTTCTGTAACTTATAAAAGTCTTCTTTCTTATCAATTTTCCTTCCCAGTAACCCTGCAAACAAGAACATGATCCGCGTTTCATGTAATCCAACCTCGGTTTTTTCTTTTGCACGTTGATCTTTTAATGTATTCAACTCATAATACTTGGGGTTTAATTCTTTTTCTTTTGCTTTCAAAGCAGCTAGAGAATTACCTTGAAAGTCAAATTGCTTTTCAACATCCGACTTGATTTTTTCGACAACTTCACTTTCCGGAAAATGCTTGAATCGTGATCGAGTCTGGATCACACCCAAAATAGTAATGAAAAGCGATAGAATACCTGTTCCCAATGCCACATAAGTCTGGTTAATATAAAACAAAACAAGTGTTACCAATAGAAATACCAATCCAAGGATGAAGAGATAGATCCACGCCCTTCCTGCTTGTGCCTCAGGTCTTTTTTCAATCTCATTGATTGCTGACTGAATCCAACCCAAGGTTTCCGTCTCCTTTGTTAGTTTATTAATATCTTCTGTTAAGGATTCGATTTTCCTATGTGCGAACTCCAACTTGATGAGGAGCGTGTTTATCTCATCAAGGTCATTTTCATTAACTCCCTTTAGTTCCCTTTCCTTTTCCTTTTGCTGCTCAGAAAGTGTAAAAGCCAACGACCGCTTTGCTATCTGCTGATCGTTGATTTGGTTTTCAATATCCTTTTGTTGATGTTGTAAGTCCATTAACGCACCGAGTGTATACGAGGCATCTAAATCAGATAGTAATCGATTTAGCCTTTCAAGATTTTCTAACTCAATAAAATATCGCTTGACATCCCCAGTCCGTTTCCCAAATCTGATCTGTCCATTTTCCCAAGAACAATCTTGGGTACTATTGTCAATACCATAGAGAATTTTTTCGAATACACGTTGATCAGACAAGTATCCTTTTAGTATGGATTTATCAATAGCATTTTCTTTGAAGGGTTGAAAACTCAATTCCCCACCTTTGACCACGCAAAGTCGAAAAAGGTCAACTGGTTGATCTATCTCGTTATAGAAAATAAAATCTTCAAGCTTCTTTCTTTCCCCAGGACTAAACTGAACAAGCCCCTTGTTTAACCCACTTACTAGTATTTGTCCGGAATCCGTTAATTGTCGAGTTTTTGGAGTATTTCTAAAAAGGGATCGTAGGATGAATTCAGTAAGGTAGGTTTTTCCTTTTTCGTTCTTTCCATAAATTAAGTTTATATCCCTTAACTGAACCTGAAGATCAGGAATAGGTCCTAGTCCGGTGGCAGAAAGGCTTTCAATTCGAATATTCATATCATCCTTTGTATATGATATTTAAGGCTTCCATTACGTAATCATCAGTTGTAGGTTCATCGCTTTCGTTTTCTAGATTTAAGTCAAGTATTAGCTGCTTTACTGCAATTGCAATGTCGGCTCTCATTAGGTCCCCTGAAAGTTTTAATCCAGTTACATCTGGTCGCGATTCAAGCAACAGATTCTTAGATTGAAATGCTTTTTCAATCGTACTTTGCACAACCTCGCGGTTTGAAGAATACCCTTGAACTATGACCCTCGTTGTAACCTTTTGCATCAGTTCTGTTGGCATTCTCCATGAAGATATATGATTATCCAACAATGAATGGATCAAGTCGCCTTCATTCTCAATAGGAACAATTGTTATCTTGATCTCCATGAAGATCTTATCATTTTCAATCTTATATCGTTCCACAAGGTTGGCTGTGCTATCGTAAAGGAGAAAGGTACGTATCCCTGTTTCAGTCGGATTCAGCGGGCAAGGGGACCCAGGATAAAGTACCATGTCCGAATCGTAAGGAGCGTGAATATGCCCGAGGAAGACTTTTTTAGGCTTTAACATGTGTAAGTCTCCTCTTGAGAGTGGCATGTATTGATCATTTTCATAGTTATTCTTTGGCGTGTTCGTTGCCAACCAATCTCCATGACCGATGAGTACCCATTTATCAGTTTCAAGTAAATATTGACCTTCCATAATAACAGGACCTATTGAGGCATGGCTCTTATAAGGAATAAAAAGGAATTTCTCCTTTTCTGCTAGTTCCATTAATTTGGGTTTTGTGATGCAATGGATATTTTTACTTGTGAACATGCCATCTGTAATCATTGGATCATGATTGCCAGGTATGATGTAAACTGTGATTTTTGAGAATTGGTCATTCTGGAATAGGCTTTCAAACTCAGCCGGATTTTTACAGCTGGAGTCAAATAGATCCCCAGCGATGATGAGATGATCAATCTCAAGACTGACTAATTGCTGAAGAATGTTTTCCAGTGCGTGATATCTCTCCGGATTTCTTTCCCTGCTAGTTAGGTGCACATCAGCTGTTATCGCTATTTTCATAATCACCACTCCTCATCGCTTGTGTCCTCTGCGTCATCTTCGTTTTCATCCTCAAAATCATAGTCCCCTTCTTCATCGTCTTCCGCGTCGAAATCATCCTCGTCCTCTTGCTGTCTTTGCCTACGCTGTTCATCGTCAAGGAGCATCATGGCCAACAGAAATAGGTCATCTCCACCTGGAAATTGCCGATCGTGTTTTCCGGACAACTCAATCCCCATATCACCAATCCCCTTTACTATACACTTTTTCGAGCTTGTCCACCTCAGCCCTGATCTCCGCGCGCAGGCTCTCCGGTTCCAACACCTCGGCATTTGCTCCGAACTGCAGCACCCAGTTCTTCACCTCGACCAGCTCGGTAGTCTTCATCCGCAGTACCAGACTGCCGTCCTCCCTCTCTTCAATCTGCTGCGAACCATGCCACTGGCGCTCCCGTATGAACTGCGCCCTCTGCGGACCGAACCAGATCGCGACATTTTCTTCCTCCCCTCCGCCAAACAATTGAAAGGCTTTATCAATCCAGTCAACCGGGGAGAAACCCTTGTCAAACTCATATGTCTCCGGTAATATCCTCCATTCGCTGACACGCGCAAGAAGGAAGATGCGGTAATCATTCCTGAGTGTGTCATAAGCAATCATGAACCACTCTCCATGATAATTATGGAGGTGGTAGGGCATGACCTTTCGTTCGGTAAACTCACCCCGCCAGGCTGTGAAGTAACGCATCCACAAGCAGTGCCGGGTGGCGATGGCGTGATGGATATCGAGCAGAACCTGTTCATTGGTTGTGATCAGGGTTGGTCCGGAGAATGTGTAATGAGCGCGCAGTGTTTCCAGGTCCACAGAAACCGGACCCTTTACCCCCCTGGAGATCTTGTCGATCGCCGAACGCATGGCGGATTCGAGATCCGTGCCCAGGTAGCGTTTCGAGATCTCCACGCTCAAGAAGAACGCCAGGAGTTCCCCCTCAGTAACGATCACTCCCGGCAGTGCCCATGTCTGATCAGAGTAGTACCAGCCGCCGCGCTCGCGGTCAAACTCGATCGGTGCGCCCAGGCGATAGATCATGAACTCGCGGTCGTTGAAGATCACCCGTCGGCTGACCTCGAGTGCTTCGGCCATGCTCTCCGCGTTGGGATACTCGCCAGCGCGGATGCGCCGGTCGATCTCCATGATGCGTTCCAGTTGCTGCCGCTGAGACATGCTCCACCCGCCTTTCCAGTATTATTGTAGCAAAAACCAGTGCAAAGAGTGTGCACTCTTATAGAATTCAACCCAATAATCAAACTGCTTGTTATAAACAATCACTTATGTGGTTTTCTTCAAAAACCCTATCTTATATCGCTGCGCCCAGTTGCTCACTTTTTTTGTCAGGGCTTTACCACTTATTGCTGTAATTCGTGCCCTGTCGATTATTTCCACAAAATCAATGGTCGGTTCACCAGGTCCTGACTTAACGATCTGATGCAGACAAATATTGCGGTTATCCCAAAATTCGATCAATGATGGAAGAAAATCAATATTTTCAAAGTCCTGGGTTTCTGCTGGCAATCCTTGAAGAACCCTTAAGACATCTCCCAATGTGGCTCGATCTATAGGTTTCTTCATTCCATGATCTTTACAAAATCGAAACAATCGATCAGTTAGAATACTCTCCTCTATAGTGATGGCTTCCAAGAAAAACCCAGCATCGATCGCCAATTTGATTTGATCATAAGCGTTCCGGTAGGACTTGTATTTTGGCATGTTCTTGTCCATGACTGTCTCCAAGTTAAGCAAATATGATTTCAGAGGATCGATTACAGCCCTCGATAATCTACAGAATTTGTATCTATTGTAGAATAAAAGTATCCAGTGCGAACCAGTAAGTATTTATGGGCTATTAGTGCACATTATGTGCACTGGGACCAGCTAAAATAAATCTGATGAAGATTCAGGGGAATGGCAAAATGGGTCACTTAGGTGGAATTGGATATATCAAAGTTTTCGAGGAGGATCTTCCCAAGTGGGCGGGACAAGGGGTGGATAGGTCTGAAGCTACTGACATGGGTGGTTGTATAGATTCATTCTTAGAGGTTCTCGATAAAAATGAAGAAACCATCGGATTATTCTTTATGTTGTCCAGATTTTCAGATAAACCTGATTGTCGTAATGCTCTAGAATTTGCTCATTATTATGATCAACTTATTATTGAAAACGATTGTGGTTTTTGGCTAACGGAAAAATCTGATTGGGAATTCAAGAAAGATTTATATTCAACATCCGACGAAGAGGAAGTAAAGTTAATAGAATTAAACGAAGGGTGGACTGAATTGAGCAGGCAGTATGATATGTATACGACAAGAGCATTAATAAGTTATGGTCGAATTAAATACCCATATGGGTTGGAAGAACCCGCTAAAGAAATCTATGAATCTGAAATGAAAAAATGTGAGAGCGATTCAGATTTGTTCAATGAACCGCTTTGTGAAGTCATAGATTTTTTAATTGAGTTGTTTGGCGTGGATGATTTATATAAGAATGGCACTTATAAACAAATATCTGATCTGGGATTGGATTATTACGGAAAAATTGCGGACTGGCTTTTAACTACTACCAACATCGATTTCTTCATCGAGGCGGCGAATAAAAATAAGAAAACCGATGTGCTGGCTTTTTTGTTGGATTACAAGAACAAACATTTTCCGGAAAAGCGGAATGAATTGCCCGGGTTACAAGGTTAACCAGTAGGGAGATTAGTGAATTATCGTTTGGTTCTTTATGAAGCTATTTGTAGTTAAGCTTTAAATACTTACTCAGGAATTTTTTATCTAAGAAAGAGATGTCATTGACAGATAAACAGTCCCAAACTCTCAACTCAATGAATTTACTCCAGGCAAAGGAATATTATGAGTCTCTGGGCTTTTCTGTCATCCCATTGATCCCGGGAGGAAAGAAACCCACTTGTGATTTAGTCTTCTCGAAACTTCAACCCGATTATGCCTGGGCGAAAGCCCCGCCTGATGCGAACATTGGCATCAGATGTGGTGGTAAGAAGCATCTGGTAGTGCTGGATTGTGACGATAAACTGGTTACGGGTACTTTTACCATGGTGATCAAGTTTCTAGAAGCTTCCGGATTCGACACAACCAGGTTACCCATTGTACAAACAGCCTCAAAAGGCGGTGCGGGAAGGCATATCTATCTTCAATGTGTTGACAGGAAAACAATCAAAGGTCACATATACCTTCTCAACCGAAGTTATGGCACCGGCGAAATAAGATTTGGTTACATGGTATACGTAGCAGCTCCTCCTAGTATTCTAATCTCGAAATTGGATTCATTTGGAATTGGAGGAACGTATAGGATCATATCAGGTTCTTTCATTGAACTTCCCATAATTGAACCAGAGTTATTGATCCAAATGAGACATCAAGGACGCTATGGCTAGACAACAGGTTTTGTATAATTGTTACAATTCAAATCAGTGATTGAAATAAGGGGTAAATATGGAAACTAACAGAATTCAAATTATTGATCAAATTGGGTCACAAAGAGAAACTATCGAGCTGGTTGTCCCTTCTCTGAATTTGACTGTGAGAGAGCTGATCAATCTACGTGTCCACCATGAATACATGAAAGCTCAGATGGCATTCGTCGACACTGGCAGACCGCAAAAAACACCGGCCGAGATACAGAGAGGAGTGTCAACCCAATTTGCCTGGATGGACCAGGACCGTAGTCATTTTTCATCATTTGAGAACGAAGCTGAAAAAGCTCAAAAAATGTTCGTCGATGGCAGGTTTTTTATCTTTGTCGGAAATACCCAGGTAGAAGGGTTGGAGACACAGATCCTTCTTGAACCGGATGCAGTGGTTCAATTCATCAAAATCATCCCGCTAGTAGGAGGGTAACTAATGTTTGAAGTTCCTGTTTTCACTTTTTCTACATTTGAAGATCTGAAAGCCAATACACCACAAGAGATTTTCTACAAAATTAACATTCCAGAATCCACAATTACGATTAGAGAGTTGATTCGTCTATCATTTAAAGATCATTCTTTAGGTTCTTTCTTTTTAGATAACAATTTTGAATTTGAAAACCGACAGAAAATGTTTTTCTACAATTTTGAAAGAGGTGATGACCTACCAATTATTTATAATAAGGCTTATAAAAATGACACTGTCTGGTTATTTATTGATCAAAATCGAATAATAGGTGATTTAGATCAATCAATCCAAATATTTCCTGATCAAGTAATCAACTTTATCCAATTCGGGTCTGTAGGTTCAAAGCTTGCTGCTTACCGAATTCTAAATGAATTTGAGTCATATTTACATCACTTCAATAACTTTTTCGATAGCGTACATGTTACCGAAGATGTTGAAGATATGTGTATTGAAATGGAATATATTGAAAAAGAACTACAAATAAACTTCTCTGAAAAATTCGGGGTTGGTAAGTACAATTTCTTAATTGTATACAAAAGCTTGATAAAACAAACAGAGACAAAATTTCTTAAAACTTGCCGTCAACTTATTGATCAATTAGGAGAGAAGCAATATCTCGAAGCAAGCAGACTTATTTTCAAAAATCCTCCCATTTACTGGGAACCATACGTTAAAAGAAAAATCAGTAACTTACACAGAACTCTCTTGCTGTCTTTATCTCAGATTGATCAGGAAGGGGTTTATCACTTGATTGAATATGTTTTCAAGAAAAGTGAAAAGAAAATACCTTACCAGGGACAATCTTCAAAAATGTTGTCAACTGCTTGTAAGAAGGTTTTGGAGAATTTTGGAACAAAAAGAGCATTACAAACTTGTTACAAACTTGAGAGAATTTCACATTACACGAGTTTTGATGATTCTATCAAATTACTGGTTGGTCATTTGGGACTATCGGAATCCGAAGTTGAAGAATTAAAAGCCCCTTCTTATGAATTTGACGATCAATTCCAACGCAAGTTCCATGTTGATAATTACAGCGTCACTTTAACCCTGGCAATTAAGAACAAGATACAAAAGAGTATTGTTGACGAAGCCGGAAATGAAATTCTCGAATTACCCAAGATGGGGCTTGAAGAATACCAGGAAGAGATCGCCGAAATCCAGTACCTTGAGAAGAATGTCCCCGGCGAATTGCGTCATCAACGCAACCGCATCGAAAACACCTATCAAACAGGTCAGAGTTGGTACTTTTCGAACTGGAACAATCTTTACATACAAAACCCAATCGTTGCTTATTCTGCGCAACAATTGATTTGGCATTTTTCCAGTCCATCTGGACAATCAAAGTCTGGAATTTGGAAAAATGGGGATTTTGTGGATTCATCGGGTCAACTACTTCCACCAATGGAAGATAACTGGACAGTCAAGTTATGGCATCCGATAGAGGAAGACCCATCAGAAGTATCGAAATGGAAAGATTACATTTTTTATAATCAAATCACACAACCATTTAAACAGGCTTTCCGTGAGATCTACACGGTCACTCCGCCTGAACTGGTCACACGAACTTTCAGTAACCGTTTCGCAGCACACATATTGTATAAGCAACAGTTTGCCGCTCTTGCTTCTTCCCGAGGGTGGGCAGTTCCGAACTATTATTCTGACAATGTGTTTAATCCATTCACATCAATCCTGGGCTGTGGCATTGAATTCCGCATGGATGCCTCTTGGGGTGATGGTCAGACAGCAACTACAAATGAAGTCGTGTTTGACAATCGAGAACTACATTCGTTGCCAGCGATTGTTTTTTCAGAGGCGATGCGGGATATTGATATGTTCGTCAGCGTATCCTCTATCGGAGTTGATCCCACCTGGACACCAGAAAAATCAAATTATCAATATTGGTCCTCCTACACGACTGGTGAACTATCAGACTCTGCGGTTAGCCGAAAGGAATTATTGGAACGCATCGTTCCAGGGTTAATCATTTCTGAAAAATGCTCTCTCGAGGACCGCTGGTTGCGTGTCAATGGAACGCTCGGGTCTTACCGCATACACATCGGTAGCGGAAGTGTTCATATGGATCCTTCAAATAAACACATCTGCATCGTGCCTCAAGCAGCGCCATCCGCGCCCGTCGAAAAGGTTTACCTTCCATTCGAAGGGGATATGATGCTAAGCCTGATCCTTAGCAAAGCATTTCTGTTGGCATATGATAATAAGATCAAGGATCCATCAATTCTGAGTCAGATAAGGGGCTGAGGCCTTATTTAGTATTCAACTTAGAAAAATCTGTGAGTGTTCAAAATATGCTGGTCGCCTTTCCCTGCTTCACTGCCTGGTACCTTAAGGTGCAATTAAAGTGCAATAAGGGTACCAAACAATGGAAAATGTGGATATTGTGGACCGCTAGACCCCCAAATAGAGTACTTCAGGGACGGGGTAACACCACATATACGGTATAGAACACTCGTTCTGCCCCTCTTAATCAGTGGGTTCGGGGTTCAAGTCCCCGGTGGATCACTAGATGTAGGGGTACATGAACGAGACAACCCCTACATATAGCGGTAAAAGAGCATCTCAGGTTGAGAAGCTCTTTTTTTACTGCAACCTTACTGCAACCCAAGAAGCATTCATTCATCTGGAGAACGTACACATACATATAAATTAAAGTTGGTATATCTACCATTTTCATAGATGCTTACCTATACATTCTCTGAGTTGAAACTAGAATAAATCTTAGAGATCATAGATATTCTACGCCCGGGGAGACGGTTTCCGTGATGGTCATTGGCGTGTAATGATATATGAAGACTACATATGGATAAGAATCCAGAACGATAAACAAAGAGAGAAACAACATCATAGTCATAGGTTTGAATGGGATAGAAGCCATCGACCTGGGAGGAACTGACAAGACCTAGTTGCACGAGTTCTTACGAAACTCCGGTGTCAATATCGTGCAGATGAACATCACCCTTCCCCCAGAATACCAGGAGAAAGGTGTGGCGGAGATCATCGAGAGTCAGGGGTGGGAGATTGGTTATCCATTGGTTCTGACAGAAAAGTGCGAAGTGGAGTAGCGGCCGTGTTAGTTTCTGACGTCTGAAAGTTTTAGAACAGCTATTTTATAGGTGTGAGGTAATCAACTATCCGTGATTTCAATCCCCTTGCCTATCCATTTGATTGTTAATGAATTTATATTTTGATTTTCTTTCATAAAAGCATTTATTGATTGTACTAGTGACTGATCAAAGTCGTCTTTGTAGCTTAGCTTATCAACATTATCTTCAGCAAGATGAAGAATTATGTTCATCCTTGATGATTCATCCAAAACAACTTCGTTTATGCCCTTTTCCTTCAAACTTGTCGTTAAATTTAAAAATAACTCATCAAAATATGTTGAAAATTCTTTGACGTCGATTTCGGTAAATTCAATTACCAATTCACACTGACGAATCAATTCCCTGGATATTCGCATATCTTCCGCTTGGTTAGAATTATTCCAGGTAATGACAATTAGTTGATTGGTAAAATCGATAGAGCGATTTCTAGCATCGACATACTTCATATCATCAATTACCTGTATAAGAAATTCGAGTACAGCTTTTGAAGCCCTTTGTGCATTAAGGAATAAAATCGCACCTTGAGGGACCCTTTGTGCATGATTGACCAGGGGGCTATCCTGGTCATACCCAACAAATCCAGGAGGCACTCCTCGAAGCCTGGTTATGTCTTGGTCTTTATCATAGTCTGCCAGATCAATCACAAGTACTTTGTCGCTTTTGGGAAATACACTGTGTGCAAATATTTCTGCATATTCATTGATGCCGCTTCTCTCAAGACCCAGAAAGAAAAAGACTGCTTTACCAGATTGAGTAGAGAGGTGGTTTTTTCTTAGTTCGGTTAGAGCGCCCGATATCTGACTGATTGCGCCTTCTTGACCAAAATACAATGATTTTAGGTACTCAGTAATGGTTTCGGGTTCAGGAAAAATACTTTCGGTGGTTATGTCAATTCTTTCTTCAAGTAGGGTTCTGATCAATCCCTCATCGACGACTCTCTTTTTATTACGAAAATTGGAATCCATCGATTTTAATCGAAGATACGCAGCCGCATCTTCTAAGAGATCAATGGTTTTATCAGGTTGTCTTCTCGTTGGGATGAATGCATTACTCAGGTCTATAGCGCTAAAGATTGCTTCGTTGGTTATTATTACTCCAGTTTTTTCGGTGATCTTATTTGACCATGATTTACAAATCTCAAATGTATGATTCCTGTCAGGCTCGTCTACTCGGATCACGTGGAATCGTCGGTTAAAAGCCTTATCATTCGCTATGTACTTTTCATATTCGGCGGTTGTAGTAGCCCCGATGCAGGGGAAAGTTTCTCTCGTGAGAGCAGGTTTAAGAATATTCGCAATATCCATAGAACTGCCTTCAACAGATCCGCTCCGCATAACCAGGTGTATTTCATCTAAGAAAAGCAATGTGCCCGGGTTCCGTTCTATTGTATCGATCAGGGTCTTTAATCTGCCTTCCATCGATCCCCTGTACATTGTTCCTGCAACTAGATCTGATACATTGACCTGGATGATTCTGGTTTGTTGTAAATCTGAAGGGATTTTGGACGAAAGAAGATATTGGGCTAAACCTTCAACAATAGCTGTTTTTCCAACACCTGCTTCACCAATCAGAAGTATGTTTCTTTTTGTGGTTCTTAGTAGTATTTGGATTATTCTTAATATTTCTTGTTCTCTCCCCACAACTTCACGTAGTTTTCCGTCTCTCGCTAATTGTGACAAATCTCTCCCAAGAAGCGCAAACTCTTTGTTTGATCCATTGTCTGATAACCCAGTGGTTTCCTGGATAGTAGGTGTATTTTGTGGATGAATACTTTCTTGAACAGCGTTTTGAATATCATCTGGATTAGAGGGGAAAATATTCTTTAGAATCTTTATGAGATGCTCAAGCGTAAGGGTTTCTTCACCCATCTCTAATGCAATATTCATCGCTTCTAAGAATACCTGACGGCTGCTCTCACTCCGATGCAGCAATCCAATCGGGGTCTTCCCATATTCGACCCGTATGGCTAATTGTAATTTCCGTCGAAGTCTGGTTATTTCTTCAGCGGAGAGGTTCAAATTTTCCCGGCATTTTTCAGAAAGTGTTTGAAATTCTGATTGATCCTCATCGATAGTAGCTGTCTCTAATGTTTGGGTTGCATACAAACCATCTATAAATGATAGAGTTCCTATTAAAAAATGAGCAGGCTCGATGTTTGTGCAGTTACTACGATACGCTTCCTGATTTGCGTGATCCCATGCTATTAATACAGATGGATGAATCTGCATATTTTCAGAAGGCATTGACGACTACTCCAAGGGGATTATTTCTAACACGACAGTACGTTCTCGATGTGGATCTCCTGTGGAACCAACAGGATATGGTGGTGGCAATCCTTCACCACTAGCAACTGTGAACATTATGGCAGGTAGTCTGGTGTTTTCGGTTAGGTATCTTACGACAGCAGTCCCCCTGTTAAGGGGAATATTTCTTTTATCTCTTTCCAATGAATCTGTATATCCAATGACTTTTATCTGAACCGACCCTATGTAAGGCTCCAGTTGTAAACCCAATTGTTTGAGCAGTTCCTGACCAGAATCAGTGAATGTGTCGTTGTACAAGAATAACCTGTTCTCAAATCTAATTTGGACTGATGTTTCTGTAGTCGTCAGTGTAACTCCTTCAACCTTAATATCCAAACCAAGAGGTACTTTTGTTGGTTCATCAGTCGGTACGAGAGTGGTGAACATTGATAAAACGCTATCAATTGTTTTTTGATTGGCGTCAACTTTTTGAACGATTGATAGGTTATCTTGCCTTATATCTTCAAGTAAATCTAATGCGGTTTGATTGATATTTCCTAGGTCTGAGTCATTCTCAAGACTCTGCTCGCCTTCAATAACACGAGCAGTGCTTTGTGCAGCCATCTGGTTTATCGATCTGCGAATTGCTCCATTTTGGAAGATTGATACCAATAACAGCGAAAGCAGTGTTGCTAGACCAATAAAAATCAATAATCGGTTTCTTATCAATCGGGTGTTTGAAATGTTTTCTTGCTTTGAGGTGATATACGCTAAGCCTTTGACATAATCCGGATTTTTTGGGTCTATTGTTAGTGCTTTTTCCCACATAGAACGCGCATCATGAATTAGACCTTGCTGGGCGTAGATCCGAGCTAATAGGTCCATCACCTTTGGGCTATTTTCGGCTTTAAGCAATTTTAATAGTATTGTTATTGCTTCGGAATAATTGCCATTTTCGGCAAGGTTTCGAGCTCTTTCAAACTCAATTTGATCCAGAATGGAATGAAGCCTGTCGAATGTATGCTGTTCCTCAGGTTTCATTTGAATAGGATCATCTCCCAATGCAGGAAAATTCTCATTCACCCAATTCCTCCTTCGCGAGATCTAATGATTAACTGTTGATCCATAGCCGCGTGTTATTTCTTGCTGTTTACTCACAGGCAATAAGTTTAGTAACCCGACTACAACATATTTCAGTCTGTCCAGGTTCCCATTCTGAATTGCCCGTTCACCTTCTGTAATTAATTCGCTCGCCCGAGAAGGGTTAGTAAAATCACGTTCGTTTTCCTTTAAAAGATAATAGAAAAACCCAACCCAAAACTTAGGATCATCTGCCATCGCGTCCATGCGCAATTTTGATAATTCGGAAGTTTTTTGTCTTAATGCATAAGGGTCTTTGCCATGAATCGCCTCGCGGATCTCGCGCTCCAGAGTTCTGGCTTCACTCTTAAGTTTATGGTCTTCTTTTTCTTCAGCAAATTCCAGTGTTAAGCTAATCTCATTTTCAGCTTGCTCCACCAGAGAAGGCCACTCTAATTCTGATTCTATTTCCGCCAATTTCTTCTTCAGTTCAAGTAGATGCTTTTCTGCCTCAACTGCTTCCTTTCCATCGATACTCTCTTCAATTGATTCTATACTCTTCTCAGTCTCAATATCTTGGATTTTTTCATCAATACTAACCTCATCAATTTGATCGGCTTTTTCCCTCAGCTCCTGAATTTTCTTTTGTTGAATTTTCAGATCCTTGTTTAATTCTTTTAGGTCCGGAGATTTCAATTCCAGATCCAGTTTTACCGCCGGCACTTCCATATCCAACAAGGGTACGTAAGCGCTAACAATAACAATTCTGCTCTTATCAATATTAAGAGTTACTTCAATTTCGCTTCCCGCGGGAACATCTCTTTTTATTGAAGTCCCGTCAATTTGAAGTCTTCCAATCAACCGATTGAGGTCAGCTACATGGTTTTCCCCCTCAATTATTGGAATATTGATCAACTGACCACTTTCACCCTTTTTAACCTCGAATGTGGTTCGAAGGCACTTCATTCCTCTTCCCGGTAAGGGCTGACCTTTTTTCATAAACCATTCAACCTCATTATTGGATAATGCAACTCCAATGTTGTGGGTTAATGGTGGGTCTGAAGGTGCGTTACCAATGGTGTAACTAAATGTATTAGGATTAATCTGAATCGACATTCCGGTTTCGTCAAATAAATTCACCTGGTATTGGTTCTTTTTATGAGGTTCAGCCAGAACTGATGTAATGAAACTACCATTTTTTCCAAGGGGGATTCGTCCACTGTTGTAATTGACAGCACTTATCTCGATAGAATAACCCGAATAATCTTGAATGTCTTCACCAATGATCTTACCTCCAATGGTCGGTTCAGTGTCACTTCCAATAGGTTGATATTCTAGGAGCAATTGGTAGAGACCATTTTCAAAAGTTGTTGATTCCGTTTGTTCTAATAATTGCCCACCTGCGTAAATGGCTGCGCCACGGGCTACAACGGTCAATGGATCAACAGAGTATTCAAGAGGAATTCCTAATCCTTCAATTGAATCAGTTAACAAGTCCCTGTGGTATGGAGACAAAGTGGGTCCACCTACCAGGATTAATTTTTCGATATCACGTGGAGATAGATTGGCTTCCTGGAGCACTTCCTTGCAGATTCTAATACTCTTGAGAATTAATGGTTCTGCGAGAACTGCTACATCTTTCCGGTGTATTTCCATCTCAAAATCGATTGACTTTTCCTTCACCAAGTCATCAATGATTAATAGACTGGTTTCATCGACAGATAATTGGATTTTTGCACTCTCGGCAGCGAGCTTCATTTTGGCAAAACTACTTTTCCAATCTTCATTTTTCCGCGTGAAGTTTTCGAATTTGTGCTGTTTAATTACTTCTGGAACAATTATTTTTTCAACGATCTGCCAATCCAAGTCTTTTCCACCTAAAAAATTATCACCTTTGTGATAAATTACCCTAAATAACCCATCTCGTAATTGGATAATCGCAGCATCGAAAGTACCACCCCCAAAATCATAGACCATCCAAAACACCTTGTCACTTGGGCTCTGAAAACCGTAAGCTAATGCTGCAGCAATAGGTTCTTGTAAAAGGTGACAATTCTCCAAACCAGCAAGTTGCGCTGCCCGTTTGGTCGCCTCATTTTGAGGCATCTCAAAATCGGCAGGGACTGTGATAACAGCTGTCTTAAAAATTTCCCCATTCAATCGTTTCGCCACATCTGCTTTCAATGACTTTAAAACTTCTGCTGACAGTTCCTCAGGTTTCATAACCACCCCGGTCATTTTAAAAGTTCGGAGCCGATCAGTTCCCATGTCGCGTTTAAATTCCATATACGCGTCTTCATCTTCAAAATAAGCACGGTCCTTCGCTCTCTGTCCTACGTGAATCCGTTTAGATTTATCTATGTACACGGCTGAAGGCGTGTAATCCATATTTAGATTGTTCTTGATGATCTCGGTTCGTGTTCCATCAATAATGGCTATCTCACTATTTGTGGTTCCCAGATCAATACCAAAATCGATTGTGTTCCGTGTCATGTGATCCTCCTTAATCATTTCTGCTACTATGCTTTGGGTGGAACTCCTACGATGATTTCACCCTGTTTTATTACTTTCTCTTGATAAACAATTGTGGGTTTAATTGTTTCAATAATAACCTCACTTGTTAATCCTTCCTTATTTTCCCAGGTTATTACTTTTTCTAACATGCCAATTACATACGGGGTGTTAGTCCGATCTTTGATCTCAAATCCACTCTGACGAAGAAGATCAAGCGTGCTGTCTATTGGCCTCAAGGCGCGCCTGGTCTCCTCCAGGGGTTCTCCATTTTCAGAATCTACCATCTTTGATTTTGCCCGCCATAACCCAATGCAGATTTCGCCGATTAGATTTAGTAAATGGAGATATTCTTTATCCTTTTCCGGCACTTCTTTTTTGTAGTAATTCTTAAACCAGTCCAGCAAGTTCGCGAGATCTGTCGCAAGAACTTGTACTTCATCTAATCTGTCAGGTGATTTGATCCGAATTTCAGCCGGGTAATTGAGTTGCCGAAAATCTAATTTCTTTTTTGTTGGGTGTCGGTGTTCGTTTTTTGAACTCATGTAGATAACCTTTCTATGGTAATAGGATTAATAACTAATACCCCGTCGCCATAACTTTATCAGGTCTTGATATTTTTCCCTAAGAGGCGGATATTTCTGGAACGATTCTTCCATCAAGTCAGCCGCCTGTGAAAGTTGACTTGGTTTCTTGGCGAGTTCAAGGGCTTTGGCGCATAATTTGTGTCCGTCTTCCTCGTGAAAAGGTGAATAATCTCCCAGAGATTCTTTGCTCGTTTCCCTGATGTTTGTTCTTGGTTTGATCAACTGAGCGGGCTTCCAATTTTCCATTTCTTTAAGGAGTTCGTTTGCGTCTTTATGGCGGTATTTTGGATTGATCGATAATGCGCGCAGGCAGATTTTCTCTAACTCGTCATCAACTTCAAAGTTAACATTACTTGGCGGCTCTATCGGTCGTTCAAAACTTTGTCGATTAAATACTGATTCATCCCCTATTTCTGGAAAAGGAAGTTGGTCTGTCAATAGTAAATACAGAGTAGTGCCAATTGCCCAAACATCACCAGCGCATGAATCCTGAAGGGGATTGCTAAAAACCTCTGGCGCTTTAAAGTTGATCGTACCTCTGGCTGAGGCATAAAAGGTTAATGGGTTGACTCTTTTTGCCAGGCCGAAATCACTCACGCGCACCCGTAATCCGTCCCCATCATATCCAACTAAAATATTTTGTGGCTTGATATCGCGGTGGATGATTGGAGGGTTCTCAGAGTGTCCAACCGCTATCCCTCTACATAACTGTCTGATTAAGTCTACAGTTGTTTCAATTGGTATTAGCGAACGCCCAAAACTCTGCCAAAATTTATCCAAACTGCCGCCGGCGACATATTCCATGGTGAAAAAGCCATAATTGCCTTTGGGAGTTTCAAAGACGTTCGCGTCATAAACCCGGATAATATTGGGATGTCCTAATTGTGAAAGAAGTGCAGCCTCGCCCATGACTTGTTCGATTTCTTCGAAAGTCATGCCCGGCACCTTGAAAATTTTAAGGGCTTGTCGGCCGAGAAATCGATGCTTAACCCGATAGACTTCGGCAAATGCGCCTTCTCCAAGAAGGCGTTCTACCTCATATGTTTCGCGGATCATGAGACCAGGAGTAAGTATTGCCATTTCTATTTATTATAGATGAGAACGCTTGGGATAAAATGAAAACTCAAACCGGAAACTTATCCTAACAAAACTGGGTCATGGTGTGAGTATCGTTTCTAACAGTGCTGGGTTCCAGGACGCCGCATTTTCTTCTGGTGAAATTCCAAAAACCAAAAATAATAAAAGGATGATCACGGCAAGGTTGATGATTACCGCTGCCGTAATCAATCCCTTGTTGGGCGATTTTTTTGGTCTGTTTTTTTGTTGAGGCACTGGCCTTGTCTTCGCATTGGCTGCTTTGGTAGGCAAAGCAGTTGGAGCCGGCTTTTTTAAGGTTTCTGTCTTATTGGTTGAAGAATTACTGGCTGAGACACTTACTGGTTTTAACTGGGGTTTAGCTGCAGCGGATGGTAGAGCAGTTGAGGCAGGCTTTTTTGAGGTTTCTGTATTAGTAGCGGATAAGTTACTGGTTGTAACACGCATTGAACTTCTTCCTCGGAGTTGTGCAACTACATCTTCAGAGGTTTTTTTCGTTCTTATGTGTTGGTCTATATCTATTGAGACCGAATACACGTCTTTGAAAATATCTCGAATAAACTCGAGATTTTTTCTGACGAGCTTATTTTCAGGTTGAATGAGATTTGCTCTCATTAAACAGTCTTTGGCTTGGTCAAGAAAGGGATGGGCTTGTCTCTTGAAATTGTTTACCTCTGTCCGATCAGTCATTTCACATCTTTCACAAGTAATGTACGGTACCCCCTTTAATTCTCCGGTGTAATAAGTCCCATAAATAGTCGATAAACAAGACATACAGTATAGATCGATTTCATTGTATCTAGAGTATCGAAGCGTCCCATTTTCAAGGATGTATAAAGTCCGCAAACAACGCTCGTTTTCGTTGGTGACATTTCTTACAATTGCATCCACAACTGATCTGGAAGCTGTGAGGTACATAGCCCCTTTATTTTGAAGGGCAATGGCTTGTTGATTAAGCGTTAAAGCCAACGGAGGATAAATGGCTTCACGTAATAATACGGGCTGTGACTGATGTTCCAACACAATCTGATCAAGCGTTTTTATTGTAACTTCGTAGTCTTGACGCTCGTATATCTCACGTGCTGCTTCGAGACGGTTAAATAACTCTGGTGGTATCCCATTATTGAAGTAATTCTTACAATGCCAGAATTGTCGGTTGTCACCAAAATCAGTGTATTTTTCCAGATAGGTATTAATCTCTTTTTCTATCTTTGAATTTGTTGGGATTTGATAAGTTTTCTTCGTCAGCTCGATGCATCTGTGATAATCCTCTGTTTTGATGAAAAATACGTCCAATGCATTAAAGACTGTTTCTATTAATCCGTCTCTCAACGTCGTAAATTCCGTTGACGCGTTTGAGAAAAGCGTGTTAATCACCTTCAGTTCTCCACAACTCTCAGTTATTAGTGATTCGATCTCGTCATCACAATGAGCCGGGTCATTTTCCGTTACCTGTTTAACTGCGGACTCGATTGCTAATAGTCTCTCTCGATTTGTTGTCGTGGCAAGTTTGAGTATATTATTCCGCGGAAGATTTCTTTGATTATTGGGGATAAGTTCCAACAACTCTTGTGAGCCCTGGATATCGTCATTTTCAATCAACCGAACAGCTTGCTGAGCAATTGTGTAAGAGAAGATGGATAACGCCGAATTTCGAAGCGTTGTAACAAGTGTATCTGATAACCTGGGGTCATTGACTTCACGGACGCGATTGGAAAGTAGACTCCAGAAATCCGATAAAATAGCAAGGTCACTCCAATACTTGTAAGCCTCCCGCCAAAATTCGTTGATCTCCGTTTTTGATTTACTTTGAGGGTTATTGAGTGCGCAGAAGTGGTTAAAAATAGCCAGGTTGTGGAGGTTGATTGCTGCTTCTCTTGGGTCATTAGCATCCAAAGAAAAAATCTTTACTGGTTTATTGATGCTACTGGCAACCTGAGGGGGATGACCAGGATCAGATTGTTCCTCGTTATCCGATACTGGCCAAAACCAGAAGAATTCCTGGTAAAAACGCTTCACGGGATCCCGAAGACTATCCACCAGGTTGTTCAAATCAAGATTAATTTCATCAGGATCTAAAGGGGAAATTTTACAGGGACCGTCAGGAGCTGGTGCCTGGGTTTTTCGTGAAATCTCGAGGGTTTGTTTACGGCGAGTGATTTCACGATCAGTAGCGGTTATAGGCAGCTGTAACAATCGAAAAGCGTTTGCAGTATAAATTGAACCAGTGTCAAATTGAGAGATAAATTCCAGATCAATTTTATTTTTTGGCTGATTTTCACTTTCCAATTTTCTCCCCCTTCGAGTGCACAAGATGACTATTGTAAACACATCTTAATCTGACCAAAATAGATGGTTTAGTAAAGACAGTTGCTAACAACGGATAAATCTCTAACTTAAAGAATTATTATTTGCGATAACACAATACATTAAAAATTCTGTGTTTCTAATCACAATCATACAAATTACCGGCTTTTCCGTTACTTCCCGGCTCGATTCGAATAATAGGTACCCCTTCAACGACAGTTACAATTCCTTCAGCTATCACGCAATCATTTACAATGTCTTCAAACCAATACCCACCCAATATTTCCAATCTTAGGGAGTTCGACTTATCACTAAATGTTAAAGTAGAATACATTGTAATTAGCCCCCCAGTAGGCTTCATAAACATTGCCAGTTGCACAAACAAATTTTCCAGAATCTGTTGCTTTTATTGTGTTCCAATTTCGGCAAGAAGACGTTGGGGCGATAACAGGAATACTCGTGGGTCTTTTAGTAGGTGACTTAGTAGGAACAACCGTTGGTCTACTGGTAGCGGTCCTTGTGGGATATGTCGTAGTGCTATTCGAGCTGTTGCTAGCAATAATGATACAGAGAATAACTGCCGCAATAATGCCAATAATGATTAGGGTTTTTTTACCACTGCTCATCTTACGTTTTGGTTCATTTACTTCAGGACCAAAAATTGTGGGAAGACTTTGGGGGATTGGAGGGCTCGCTTGAACGGATTCCTTTTGTTTGGTCTTTGGTTTTGATATGTCGTACACTTTTTCTAAAATATCATAAACTGTAGAAAGTCCTTTTGACGCTACGAGATTATCAGGTTGGAGAATGTTCGCGCGAGTTAGTAAGTCCTTTGCTTGGATAAAGAAATTACGTGCTTTCGCTTTATTGGACTCCAACTCTGCTCTATCACTTTGATAACAGCTCTCACAGATGATGTACTTTAATTCGTTTTTTTCTCCTGTGTAAAAGGTCCCATAAATTGTCGATAAACAAGAGCAACAAGAAAGTATATTTCTTCTTGAATACTCTTGAATCAGATTATTTTCGACTGCCACGAGCGATACAAGACATTTTTGATTCTTGTTACGAATATTTTCATAAATTCTTTCAATGATTGTTCGGGGAGTATCTAGAATTGTTATTCCCCTTCCCACCAAATCATGCGCCTGGCGTGATAAGGTGAATGCTAAGGGGGGATGGATAGCTTTCTTCGCTAGAGTTGAATCACTGTTGTAGGAAATTAATAGGGCTTCTAACAGATTGATAGTTTCTTCATATTCCTGGTGATTGAATGACTCTCGCGCTTTTTCCAACTTTTCGAACAGCTCTTTAGGAATTTCTCCATCATAGTAACCTGCGCAATGCCAATAATTCTGATTTTTTCCAAATTCCGTGTACGACTCAAGAAGTGATTTCGCTTTTTCTTCAAATTTCTTTGTTGTTGGGAACAACTCAACATTCTTGACTAAGTCGATTGACCGCTGCCAATCATCAGTTGTGTCCTTGTATGCTTCGATGGCGTTAAGGGCGGTTTCGACAATCTCATTTCTAAGCACCTTAAATTCATTTGTCTCTTTTGTTAGGATCACTTTGATGATCTGTAATTGCTTATTACTTTCTTTGAGTAAAGTTTCAATTACAGAGTCACAATGCGCAGGATCATTCTGTGCTTTTTGTTTCACCAAAGTGGCAATTGTCAGAATTCGCTCCCGGTTTTCTGAGACCGCAAGCTTTAGAATTTCGTTGGTAGGAATGTCAAGCGGGTTATTCTGTACATATGAAATCAGTTTCTTTGCATCTTCAAGGTTACCTTGTTCGGCCAGGCGCAGTGCTTCTCGCGCGTTTGTATAAGCAATAATCGATAAGGCCGATTGACGGAGTTCATGAACTTGATCGTGTAATAAACGGGGATCGTTAACTTCGCGGATTCTATCTTGAAGGATGCTCCAAAAATCTTTCAGGACGCTAAGATCACCCCATTTTTTATAAACCTCTTGCCAATCAGCAGTCTCGCTATTCTCTTTCAGATAATCACGGTTCAACACGATGAAGTGGTCAAGGATTGCGAGGTTGTGAAGGCTTATTGCGTATTCTTTCGGATCGGCTTGAGTACCAGACCAAATCATTCTACCTTGATCAATCGCTCCATTTGACAAAGCCTGAAGTGCGGGATCGGGATAGTTTTTCTCAGTCGAGATTGGCCAAAACCAGAAGAATTCCTGGTAAAAGCGCTTTACAGGATCCCGCAGACTGTCAACCAGGCTGTTTGCATCAAGGTGGTTTTCATCAGGATCAACAGGAAATATCTTACAAGGACCATCGGGTATTGGCGCTTGGGTTTTTCGAGAAATTTCCAGGATTTGTTTTCGGCGTGTGATGTCCCGATCAGCTGAGGTGGTCGGGATCTGTAATAGACGAAAAGCGTTGTTTTTATAAATTTCGCCTATCTTAAAGTGGGAAACAAACGACAAGTTGACTAGTTGTGAAGAGGACCCCTGATTTTCAATTGTCATGTTAATCTCTCGGTGTCGTGGGCTTGATTGTGGTCGACAAGAAAAACTATAGCACGATGTATTTTAGCATAAAGGGAATTAATACAATTCGAACTTACCTATCAGTTATATCTACTGGAGATCCCGTTGGTTGAACATACTTTTATCTATTGAATAGAGTCAATAATGAAATAGTTACTAAAAACGCAAACACAATAAAGAAGACTTCACAGAATTGCTCAACCCTAAGAGCATCTGTGACCTCCACTACAATTAGCATAATTCTCCGAGGAGAAAGAAAATTCTTTCCTTTCAGACGCCTGTAACTACTCCGTGAATAACTAATCGTTACACTAGGTAATCAATCTCCCCTTCCCTTTCACACCCCCACTATCAATAACCGATGCGCACCCAGGTGTAATTGCCTGCCACCATAATAGTTTTCTACTTATACAAAAAGATCGACAATACTTTGGTCATGATTAATTCGACTCATCTTGTTGCGCTAGAAACACAAACTCCTGGTTATTCAGAAATAAACGCTGTGCAAGTATTTCTAAGAATCCTACAGAAACCTTATTCAACCCAAGAAGTATTCATTCACCCATAGAACGTACACCAATATTAATTAAAGCTGTGATCTCATCCATTTTCTTAGCGGCTTCCCTTTGCATCCCCGGAGTTGTGTGCGAATAAACCTTTAAAGTCATAGAAGCATCACTATGACCTAACATTTCCTGAACAACCTTTACTGATATTCCTTGACTTAAGGCCAATGTGGCAAAGGTGTGCCGTAAATCATGAAACCTAATATCCGGCAGATTTGCTTTTCGTAATAGATCTTTGAACTCCCTGAATAAATTACGTGGTTCTAACGGGGTTCCAATGGAAGAGGGAAATATCATATCATTTTCTTGCCACTTATCCCCCGAGAATACCCTTTCAGCATATTGCCGGCTGGAATGAGCCTTCAATGAAGCTATTGTTTCTGACCCTAACATAATCATCCTTTTTCCAGCTGCTGATTTTGGTTCCGAAAACATCAAACCCATTCCCGGTACACGCTGTAACTGCCGTTGCACTTTTAGTTGGTGATTTTCCCAATCTAGATCGCTCCACTTTAGCCCGAGGATCTCCCCTTCTCGAAGTCCGCTAGTTACCTCCAGCTTGAACAATGCTTCAAGTCGATGTCCCTTGGCTGCTATGAGCAAGGATCGAACTTGATTTTCATCTAGTACTTTCATCTCAGTTTCCTTTAACTTTGGTTGATATACTATCGTGGCTGGATTTCGATATATCAAACCCATCCTTAAAGCCTGGTTCAATGCCGAACGTAGAACTGAGTGTATTAACCTTACGGTTCTCGCACTAATACCAGCTGCGGTTTTCTTGTTGTAAGCGGTTTGAATCATCTCCGGTCGCAGGTCCGACAATTTTATTTGACCATATAAGCTTTGACCTTGACTAGCTCACGACTATCTAGATGGACCGCAGTGATCACATAGTAATTCATGCTATAAGCTCCCAAGAAGATTATAGATCTAATGTTCTATTATTTCAATATCCCGTGATTGTTCGTCGTTTTTTTATTAACTGATTTGATTCTATCAAATCATTTACTTCGGAAATGTTAATTAACGCACCTTCTCACCCAGCAGGGCTTCGATCGCACTCGTATATCTGGTCATTTGGCTGGCATATTCCTGTGTGAGTTTGGCCAGGTGCTTATCGCTATGGATGGTATCCGTCTTGAAGTCCACGAACTGCCAGTGGTTTTCATCCCGGTAGAGTAGATCGATATAACCTATCTAGGCGTGGTCACCAACCAGGCGGGAATAAGGTACCTCGGGCACTTATGAAAAGAATTTTTTGTATTTTTTTCAAAAGAAGGCATTCACCCACAGATCGCTACGGAGAGGATTCTTTTTTGAATATATATCACCTTAATGGTTTGTGTAGAGTTTAAAAAAGAGGTGCAAAATATTGTGTTTTCAAAATACAAAACAGGTTTTCTTCGGTAATATTTCGATTTTTAAACGAAGAATTAACATCATTTTCACGTAAGAATCATCTCAAAATAACCCATCCAGTATAATGCCTCTTATGAATGAAAAAGAAATGCTCCATCTATTTGATCACGCGAAATTCGGCCGCTTCCACCTCGTCCTGGTGATCCTTTCCGGCTTGTGTTGGGCGCTTGTGGCATACGGTGTCACCATCATAGGCTTTTTGCTGTCATCATTACGGTCAGAGTGGTGCACTTCCTCCAGCCTGTTGGGCGTCGTTGCCGGTGCTGGGTTGGTTGGCATGTTCATTGGCTCCACCATCGGCGGTACGGCGGCGGATCGCCTGGGTCGGCGCAGGGTGCTGACCTGGGCGTTGGTCTTCTCAGGGTTGTTCTTTTTACTTTCTGCCCTTTCCTGGAATTATGCTTCGCTCCTCGTGCTGCGTCTGTTCACTGGCATGGGGCTTGGGGCGGTCATCCCCATCGTCTCCACCCTGGTGACCGAGTTCTCCCCGTCGCGTGTACGCGGCACTCTGTCAATTGTGATCAACACTTGCTGGGGGTTGGGCGGAACCTTGGCGGCTCTGGTGGGGTACAAGGTTGTGTTGAATTATGGCTGGCGGGTTGCCATGTACATGGGGGGCACAGCTTTTCTGCTGGCAGTACTGGTACGTTTTCTGCTGCCTGAATCCTTGCGTTTTCTCATCGGCAAGGGAAGGCAGGTTGAAGCTGAGAAACAGTTTTCAAAGATCCATCTCGAACTTTTGGCATCTCCAGCTTCTCCTGTCTCCTCTCAAGCTCCAGCTGATCAACAGGCTGCTTCCTCTGGGGGCATCTGGTCATCCGCTTTTGCCCGTATTACCTTTTCACTCTGGTTTCTCTGGGCGGGGCTAAATTTCCTCTACCAGGGTGTGCTGGTGTGGCTGCCCACCATGCTGGCATCCAACCGCATCACCGAGGGGCGTTCCTTTTTGCTCACCCTGCTCATCAGCATCGGGCAGATCCCCGGTTCTCTCATCGTAGCCTTTTTGGTAGACCGCACTCACCGCCGCAGGCTGCTGCTACTCTCCCTGGCCTTGCTCACTTTGGCAACTTTTCTCCTTGGGCTTTCTCAAAACGACGCCTGGATCCTGGTCACCGGTTTTCTGCTGATGATCTTCAACGGCATGGCGTGGGGTATGGCATTTTCTGTTTCTTCGGAGCTCTATCCCACCCGTATCCGCGGGGCAGCCACCGGCTGGGCCACTGGTGTTGGCAGGTTGGGTGGTGCAGTAGCCCCCATGCTTGTAGGGCTCATCCTTGAAAAAAGCGGCAATCTCACCCTGGTGTTTGCCTTACTGGCGCTGGCTCCATTCCTTGCTGCTGTCATTATCTCCACCTTGAGAATGGATACAACCGGTAAGGCGCTCGAAACCATCTCTCCTGGGTAAAGCATAAAAACCTGGATGGCATACCGAAAGGGTTTTTTTATCATAAACAGGCATATTTATGGTCAATCCGGGTCATTTCTGAAATAGAAGTATCAGATTCCATTTCAGAGGCGCGCTTTGATATGATGGCAATCCGTTGGCCGGCAACCAAACGAAAGAGTGGGGAAAACTGCAAAGGGCGTTTATCGAAATGAAATACGGTGATGGAGCGATTAGTGGTAAAGCCGGCCTGCTTAAACACCTCCAAGACTTCGATGCCTTTATTGCTGATAAAACCAGATATGAAAACCTGTTACACGTAATCGAGAATCAATTTATTCAGCTCGATCAACTTGAGTTGATCAATTTCAATAAGGGCAAAAGGGGTGTAAAAGTAAAAATCAGCGCTAACGAAAAACCGGAAGTCATTTTTATTTTAGCGAACCACAACCCCCGTGGGACAGGTTTGAAAAAGATCCTTGAATCACAGGAATTTGCGGGGTACGGAAAATCTCAACAATTCGATCTCAAGTTATTTGTGTCCAGTTTTGCGGATTTCGGTCTGCACACAAAATGCATGCTGAATTTATCTGATTTTCTACAACTCTTTGAAAAATAATTATCAGGAAAAATAATGCTTACACACTATTGTGTTCCAATAATGAACACGAGCGGAAAGTAAGGATCTTCGCCAACAGCAGGCGGCGGCATACGCTAAGAATTAATAATATAAGACAATTATGGTATTATTTATTATAGTTGATTCAGGAGGCTCACATGGAAAAATTTACCCCATGTTTATGGTTCGACAAAGAAGCCAGGCAGGGGGCTGAGTTGTACACTTCTGTTTTCCCCGACTCGAATATCACCCATATCACCACCCTGCACGACACACCATCGGGTGATACTGATATCGTTTCGTTCAGACTCGCCGGTCAGCCTTTCATGGCCATGAACGGGGGGCCATATTTCAAACCCAATCCTTCTATCTCGTTTCAAGTCCGGTGCGCGACGAAGGATGAGGTTGACAGGATCTGGGAGAAGCTATTACCAGGGGGTTTTGCACTCATGGATCTGGGAGAGTACCCATTCAGTGAGAGGTATGGCTGGCTACAGGATAAGTATGGGATTTCCTGGCAGATTATGTATACCAATGGAGCAGATTTCCATCAGAAGATTGTGCCAATGATCCTGTTCGTGGGCAGCGTATGCGGGAAGGCGGAGGAAGCGATCAACTTCTGGACATCGGTTTTCCAACCTGCACATATCGGCCAGGTCTCGCATTATGAGATAGGTGAGGACCCTGACCAGGAGGGTTCTGTAAAACTGGCATCCTTCTCCCTGCTCGGTGTTGAGTTCGCCGCCATGGACAGCGCCCTGGACCACAAATTTGCATTCAACGAAGCGATATCCTTCATGGTAACTTGTGAGAACCAGGACGAGATCGATCATTACTGGAAGCAGCTCTCCGCAGTGCCTGAAGCCGAACAATGCGGCTGGCTTAAGGATAAATTCGGCCTTTCCTGGCAGATCACCTCCAGGGAAATGGATGAAATGATGGAAAACGGTAGCCAGGAACAGCTCGATCGGGTAACCCAGGCTTTCCTCCCGATGAAAAAGCTCGATGTCGCGAAGATTCGCGCTGCGTACAATGGATAACACCAACCGTTCAGCAACGCACAAATAATTAATGGATTAAATCCAATAAGCCACAGAAATACCAACTTGGCAGGTATGAGAAACCCGCATTACCCAAAAAAGTACGTATGGAACAACCTTGCAGGAGGGACTTAATCACCGAGTTCTGGGGTCTCTGGACTGACCAGCAAGTCAGGGCAGGCAAGTTCCCGGTGGATCTCTGAAACTATCCTGATGCACTATGCTGCAATGCCAGCTCAAAATCCCACCAAAGCTAAAAACACTGCCCTAAACTCACCCTTCTAAATATTTTTAGAAGATTGCATCATCCCTCAAGATGGATGGTGTTTCTTATTTACATAGCCTACAAGAATCAGTATAGTAATAGTAATGAACGATTATCCCGCAATAATTCCACGGCCACCCACCAGCGGGTAACGCGTACCTTAGAACCCAACTGACTGCAAGGAGAATTACCACAATGGACATTCCACGTATCTTCAACATCACCGAAAGTGCTCACCGCATCCACAACCCCTTCTCACCCCAAAAACTCGCCGCTCTCGGCGCGGCGCTGCGGTTGGAAGCGGGAACCCGGGTGCTCGACCTCGGCTGTGGTTCCGGGGAGATGCTGTGCACCTGGGCGCGCGATCACGGTATCATCGGCACCGGCGTAGACATGAGCCAGTTGTTCACCCGGCAGGCGGCACTCCGTGCTGAGGAACTGGGAGTCGCCCATCAAGTCAATTTCATCCATGGCGATGCTGCGGGGTATGTCGCTGAAGAGAAGGTCAACGTGGCAGCCTGTCTCGGCGCCACCTGGATCGGCAGCGGCGTCGCCGGCACGATCGAGCTTCTGGTACGCAGCCTGCTCAGCGGAGGGATCATCCTGATTGGCGAGCCCTACTGGCTGCAATTACCGCCGACGGAAGAGGTTGCCAGGGGCTGTCTTGCGAACGCCATCTCCGACTTTCTCATGCTTCCGGAACTTCTCGCGTCATTAAGCAAGCTCGGCTACGATGTCGTGGAAATGGTGCTGGCGAACCAGGACGACTGGGATCGATATGAAGCGGCCAAATGGCTCACCATGCGCCGATGGCTGGAAACCAATCCCGACGATGAACTCGCGCAAGACGTGCGAGCACAACTGTCCACTGAACCCGGGCGTTACGCCGCTTACACGCGTGAATACCTGGGCTGGGGTGTGTTCGCGTTGATGGCGTAGTGATGCATGGGCCCATCCGGAAGATCGGCGTCGGGTACAAATCAAGACCGGTGATGCATTGTTAATCGAAAAATAGAAATGCACATCGATGAAGCGGATAGAAGGATCAAGGAGACGGACAAATGAAACCACAGACTGCACAAATGGCAACCGCGCTATTGGTGATTGATGTTCAAAAAGGGTTATTTGAAAAGTCGACGCCGATCTACCGGGCTGATACTTTGCTTGAGAATATCAATTTTTTAATGGATCAAGCCCGGCACGAGAGCGTGCCTGTGTTCTTCATTCAACACTCCAGTCCGAAAACTCTCGAAAAAGGCTCTGAGGACTGGCAGTTCCATCCCAAAATTCAACCGCTGGCAGGCGAGACTATCATCCACAAACTCCATCCCAACGCATTTGAAGATACCAACCTCCAGGAAGAGTTGGAGAAAAGGAACGTGAGCAGAGTGGTTGTGACAGGTCTGGTGACCCACGGTTGTGTGAAAGCCACCTGCCTGGGCGCGATGGAATGCGGATTCAAGGTGGTGCTGGTCAGCGATGGTCACAGCAGCTTCAGCAAAGACGCGGCACAACTCATCGAGAAGTGGAACAAGGCTTTTCAAGAAAAAGGTGCCGAGGTGGTGAACGCCCGGGAAGTGAACTTCACATAAGATAATCACGCCATGCAATGCGCCGGAATTCCGGCGCTTTTTCAAGTATTTAACTTCAAGTTTTTCTTGCTCCAAAGGAGAGTCCACCCCTGCGCACAGGATTCGTAGGTGAAAAACCTGAAAGGAAAGCCAATCGTGGATATCATGACAGTGATCAGCGATGCCTTGAGAACAGATCGGACCATCGACATCATCACCATTGGTGCAAAAACAGGCCTGCCCAGAAGAACAGAAATCTGGTTTACCAACGTTAATGGGCGCGTCATCATCTGCGGCACACCCGACGCCAAAGGCGGTAAAGGTCGTTACACTGCGCGCGACTGGTTGGCCAATCTACGAGCCAATCCTGAATTTACATATTGTTTCAAAGAGTCTGTAAAGCTGGAATTACCGGCAACGGCCGTCGAGATACTCGATCCTGAAGACCGCAGGTACTTAATGAGCGCCCCGGAAACGCAATGGTACCGTGATCAGGTTGATTCCGTCGAAGATCTTGTCCAGGGAAGTCCGATCGTCGAAGTGTTCTTTAAAGACCTGACATAGCAGTATGTTTACGCCTCATTGACTCACCCAGCAACACCGGGGCGCGCCCACCTAAGCAGTTTTTGTCTTGCTTACCTCAGAAGGTTCTCTTAACCTTGTAATCAGCAATATACTTACCAGCATCAAGCCGACCGCCAGTAGCAACGCCGGGGTGAAAGCGCCGTCCTTCGCTTTGAGCGCTTCCATGATGTAAACGAACACCACCGAAGCCTGACCGAAGAGCTGGATCAGCCCGTTGGAGGTGCCTTCGGGGGTGGGGTTGGTGATCTCCGCGGCGTACTGCATGCCGATGGGGCTGGCGCTGACCAGGAAGAAGCCCATAAAGAAGGCTGAAGCGAAGAGCAGCCAGGTGGATTGTGCGAAAGTGACGCCAATCAATCCCGGTATGGCGAGCGCGAATCCCAACAAAATGTACTTCTTGCGCTTCTGCTGCTTGTCTGAGAAAGGCGGCAGGATCAGCGCGCCCAGCACGCCGCCCCCCAGCATCAGCGCGCCCAGGGTACCGGCATCGGATGGCGTGAACCCGCGCGGACGGATGATATTTTCCACCCAGGTGGTGATGCCGTTGAAAATCCCCAGCCCGATGAATGAAACGAACAGGTAAAACCAGAAATCCTTTATCTTGAGCGCGTGTTTCAGCCCTTCCAGCATCAGGGCGCGCACTTCCTCGCCCTCCGGGCAGGGTGGTGTGGCCGGTTTTTCCCGCGCCAGCACCAGGAACAGTACTGATGAAACCGCCGCGATGCCGCCAAATAACAACTGGGATTGCGCGATGGTGATGGATTCAATCAGCATGGGGGAAAGCAGCATGCCCAGCGCGGTGCCCACCAGGTTGGAGAGCGTCACCAGTCCAACCGCGGTCGCCCTTTCCTTGATGCTGAACCACTGAGCGGGCACCTTTGTCCAGGCGTTGAGCAGGAAAGGCTGCGCGATGGCGATGCCGATGGTGCTGATCAACACCAGGGTGTAATTGGCGCCCACCAGCCCGCGCACGATGCCGAAGATGCCCATCAGCACCGCGCCGATGCTCACCGTGAGCCTGAAACCGTAGGTATCGATCGCCCAGGAGACCGGGATGGAGAGCGGGATGAAGGCGATCATATACACCATGGCCAGCAGCCCGATCTGCAGGTCCGTCACCCCGTAGTAGGCGGCGGCTACCCCGGTGATGGGCGCGTACGAGATCCACAATATCTGGATGGTGAGGTTCACGAACATGAACACTGCCAAAACCACCCAGCGGTACGGATAAAGACGGTAGGTTTTTTCCATCGCGGTTAACCCTTCCTGTAGGTCAATTTTCTAAGCAGTTCATTTTTTTGTATATGGATTTCATCTGTTTGTAAATGGAAATAAACTGTTCAAAGCGCTGATCGTAGATCGTGCGGTTCTTTTCGTCGGGCAGGTAATCGCGCCTGATCTTCACCAGGCCTGGAATGTCGGAAAAAGCGATCTCATTCAACCCCACCGCCCCGATCCACGCCGCCCCGCGCGCGTTGGCATACACGGGTTCCTCCACCTGCCTGATGAGCAGGTTCATCACGTCCGCGAAAATCTGGCACCACACATCCGATTGCGCGCCGCCACCCACGATGTGGATCTTCTCGACGTCTTTACCCAGGAACTTCTTCACCGGCTGCAGCAGCCAGCGCGTGTTGAGCGCGATACCTTCCAGAAAGGCGCGGATGATGTCTTCGCGTGAATTGTGCAGTGATAGGTTGTACAACCCCGCCCGCACCGTCTTGTCCTCCACCGGTGCGCGCTCCCCCCAGATCCAGGGGGTATAGAGGACACCGTTCGAACCGGCGGGAACCCGCGCGGCGATCTGATCCAGGTATTTGAATATATCCGGCACGTCGGCTTCCTGCAGCAGCTCATCCTTGTTATAGATGATCCTGTCGCGCAGAAAATTCAGGTTGCCGCCTGCCGTGGCCTGCAGCGCGATCAGCAGGTACCTGCCCGGAACCGCGCACGGCACCGATGCCAGCGCGGACGCGATATCAGTTTTTTTGTAGGGGACGTGAGCGGTGATCCAGGAGGAAGTGCCCAGGTAAAGATGGGGCAGGTCATCCTCCACCGCACCGGCACCGATGGCAGCCGCGGTGGTATCGATCGCCCCCGCCACCACCTTCACGGATGATGAAAGCCCGAGCATCTCCGCCACATCAGGTTTTATCTCGCCCAGCACGGCCGTGCAGGGGAGGATCTCCGGCAGCTTATCAACCGCCACCCCGCAGTTGCGCACCAGCCCAGGGTCGTAGTGTATGGCATCGGGGTCGCGGTTGTCGGTCACCCACGAGGTCATGATGGAATCGTAGGTGGCGGTGAAGCGGCCGGTGAGGCGCAGGTTCAGGTAATCCAGCACATTGAGGAACTTGTAGGTTTTTTCATACACGCGCGGGAACTGATCGCGGATGTAGAGCATGTGCGCCGCGGGATCTTTACCGCTGGCGGAGGGCATCCCGCCCGTAAGCCGGATCCAACGGAGCACCTTCACCGCACTCATACCGTTGATGTTGATCAGTCCTTTGAACTCGCGCAGCAGGTTGGGCTGACCGCGCATGTCCATCCAGCTGATGCAGTTCATCAGGGCGCTGCCCGCGCTGTCCACCGGGATCGTGCCCTCACCCTGCGTGGAACAACACACCGCCACCACGGAAGCGGCTGGCACAACTCCTTGAGCGAGCAGCTGGCGGGTGCACGCGACAAACGCCCCCCACCATTCCGCGGGGGATTGCTCCACACCCCCATCGGCGGTGAGATGCGTTTCGATATTTTGCGCCTGCCAGCCCAGCACCTCCCCCTGGATGGTGATGAGGGCGACCTTCATGCTGGACGTGCCCAGGTCTGTGGCAAGGATTACCGGTTCATTGGTCTGCTTCAAGATAACCTGCCTTTACAAGCTCATTTGCAGATGGATACCATTATTCTACACTCGTCAGCACCATTTCAAACCTTGCGAGGGCCTCGTCAATGACCTCATCCGTATCCGCCATACTCGTGTACATGCGGCTGCCTGCCAGCGTGACGACCCCGCCCGCCATGTAGGCCGCGCCCATCTCCTCCATCATGTGCTTGCGCGGTTTCAGTTCTTTAAATAACCGCAGCGGATGACGCAGGTCGAGCAGCATCGTACCGGCGGTCTCCAGGTGCACGATGCTGCCGTGGTTGAAGACCACGAAAGGCAGGTGATGTTTTTCGATGATGGCGCTCAACCCGGCGGTCAAACGGTCACCCGCGCGCCCGGCGATAACCGGCGCGTTCGTGCGTTCCATCTCCAGCAGGGCGTGATACCCGGCCACGCAGGAGAGCGGATTGGCGGATAACGTACCGCCGATGTAGGCGCGCTCACCCACCCCGCCGATGCCGGCTGCAAAACGCTGGATGACATCCGCGCGGCCGCCCACGCCCCCGGCCATCGGGTACCCGCCGGTGATGCATTTGCCGAAGATCGTCAGATCGGGTTTGACCGCGAAGTAGCCCTGCGCGCCGCCCATCCCCACGCGGAACCCGCTGACCACTTCGTCGAAGATCAGCAAAGCGCCGAACTCATCGCACAACGCGCGCACCTGTTTGTTGAAATCAAAGGGCACCGGACGGGTGCCGCTTTCAGGCCCGAGCGGTTCCACGATCACCGCCGCGGTGCCGCCCGCCAGCCGGTTGAGAACCAGGTGCCGTTTAAGCGCGGCGATCGAATTGGGGAAGAACTCCTGGGTGTTGGCGGTAACGCAAGCCGGGATGCCCTTGGCCTCCAGCCGTCCGCTGCCGGGAATGTGCAGCCCGTACACCATCTGGTCGCTCCAGCCGTGGTAGGCTCCGCCCACCTTGATGATCTTGGACCGTCTGGTGTAGGCGCGCGCCGCCCGGATGGCCGCCATGACGGATTCGGTTCCCGAGCCCAGCATGCGGAACATTTCAGTGGCGGGCATGAACCTTTGCACCAGCTGCGCCAGCTTCAACTCGAACTCATGGAAGAGCCCGGTAACTGGACCGCAGGTCTGCAGCATCTCGATGACCCTGTCGCGCACCGGGGCGTAGTTGCTCCCCAGCACCGTCGGTCCACCCGCCTGCAGAAAATCGATGTAGCGGTTGCCGTCCGCGTCCCAGAGGTAGGCTCCTTCCGCGCGTTCAATGGCGATCGGGAAGGGGTAGTTGAACGCCAGGTTGTGCTGCACGCCGCCCGGAATGATCTTCTTGGCTTCATCGGTTAACGCGCGCGAGCGCGCACATTTTTTCTCGAAGTAGTCCAGCACCTCCTGCATTTTCTCCCGGCGCACCGGCCGCGGAGGTTGCGAGACCAGCGCTTCCAGCCTGCGGTAGACCTCGGGCACATCCGGGTATTGGCTTATCGCGTACATGGCTTTTTCCATCAAGTCACCTCCATTAATTCATTCAGGGGTTATTCCCCCGTTTCGTATTTTTTCTGATCCTTGCGCAGCTTGGCAAAAATGATCTCCCTCACCGGAAGCGGGATGCGGCTGGCTTTTTCACCAGCACACAGGGTCAACAGGTAGGCCAGCGCGCACTTATCCAGCACCGCTGCGTTGCCCACAGCGCGGTCCATGTCCTCACCGAAAAGCAGCGCGCCGTGATTCTTCATGATGTAGGCGTTGTTGTGATCACTGACAAAACCGGCGACCTTCTTCACCAGCATCCCCGTGCCGGAAGGCGCGTAAGGGATGATGTTAACCGCGCGCCCCAAAAAGCGCACCTGCTCATCAAAGAGTGCGGGAATGGGTTTACCCAGCAGCGCCAGCGCGCTGGGGTAGGCCTGGTGCGTGTGCACGATGGCGTTCACGTCCGGGCGGGCTTTGTAGATGGCCGCGTGCATGGCGCTTTCAACCGAGGGCTTGCGCTCTCCCGCCAGGGGCTGCAGGTCAAGCGTCAACACGCAGATGTCATCTGCCACCATGCGCAGATAATCCATATTCGAAGGCGTGATCGCCAGCGCCTGGTGAGAGGGAATGCACACCGAGATATTGCCGCCGGTCGCGCTTAGAAAACCCTTGTTAACCAGTTCCACGGCGGTATCCACGATCAAACAACGATAATTGATGAGATCATCCATCAGCTGCCCTCCACTTATCCGGAATAAATAAAGTATAGGAAATTATCTTGACAATGTCAAGATTAATCCTTATGATAATCACATGGCAAAGGAAAGTTACCATCACGGAAATCTCAAGGAAGCACTGATCGACTCAGGATTGCAGATCCTGAAGGAGGAAGGCATCAGCGCCCTCAGCCTGCGCAGCGCCGCCCGCAGAGCGGGTGTCAGTCATTCAGCACCATACGCCCACTTCACCAGCAAGAACGCGCTGCTGGCTGCCATCACCACGCAGGGGTTCTTGAGGTTGCACGCCGATCTGGAAGGCACAGCAGCAGACAACCAGGGTTCCGCGGAGGAGTTGCTGTTGGAGACCGCCTGGGCATACGCGCACTTTGCCCTGGCTGAACCAGCGCTGTTCAAACTGATGTTCTCCGGTATCCTTGAGGACGAACATGCCTATCCCGAATACATGGCAGCCGCGCGCAGCACCTACCAGCACCTGGTTGAAGTGGTTGCACACTGCCAGACTGCAGGGGTGCTCAAAACCGGCCCCGCCGAAGAATCCGCCATCGCCATCTGGAGCGTGGTGCACGGGTTTATCGTGCTCTACCGTGAAAGGCAGTTCCCGGGTCACCTGGTGAACAAAGCGCGGCTCAAAACCATACTGAAGAAGACGCTTGAGCATTTAACGCTTCAAGCCCCAGGCAGCTGAAGTGACTATGTTACGAATCAGCAGCAGAAGTAAGTCAATTGCATCAGCACTGCACCTTTAAAACGGCGCGTTGTTGTTCTCCGGTCGACCGATCTCGTACATGCGCTGTTCCGGTGAAATATGCATCCTGCCGTGTTTACGCACGTGGGCAAACATCGCGTCCCAAAACAGGATATCCATTTTTTTCCAGGTGAGTTGATTGGCAATCAGCGAGGTGTCGTTGCCACCCGATGACATGTACTCCGAAGAGGCGACCGTGTATTTTTTTCCGGGTTCCACAGGGGTGCCGTCACGCAGCGTGATCGACTGGATCTTGTGGAAGGCGGGTTTCGTGTGGTCAACATGCACGATGAAACCCGAATACAGAAGCCCGGCATTGTTCCCGTAGCGTTCCGGAACGAACACCAGCTCCATCAGGTCCCATAACTGCTGACCAGTGATCTCGGAAGTATAAATCGGATCGTTGAAACCGCTGACTGACATCAAGTCTTCCGCGGTCACCGGACCAGGATCGATGGAGCCGCCCGCGCTGGTGGCGTTCATGTAAGCCAGCTCTGTTCCCGCGGCTTCCAGCATACAATCCGCCAGGAAGTTGCCCAGTTTGGTTTCCTCCGAGAGGTGAAGCACCCACTTCTCCTCAGCCACACCCAGCACCGTTTCAAACAGGGCTTTATGCGGGGCGATGACCTTATCAGCGTAAGCCTTGTAGACTTCCTTCACCGCACCGCTGGTTTGGGTTATGTGAACGCGGCATTCCTTGCGAATCACCTCGTTACGCCCGGGGTCAAACCACAGGCGCGCGTGCGGCAGGCTGCTGCCCGAGAACCCGCCTTTCAGCACCGCCGTGTTAAGTACCGTATCCGCGTAGTCGCCGGGGATGTGCCCACCGATGAACACATCCACCTGCGGGATATTGGCGAGCACGTCATACAACTCGCCGCTGATATTGCCGTCATCATCAATGTAGAAAGGAAAGTGCGCCAGAACGATCACGATCTGCGCACCGGCGGCGCGCATCTCGGGGATGTATTTATGGGCTAATGGTACGCACTCGTGCACCTGGTAGGGCTCGAACATTGGTGCAGTGAGCATATAGGGCGTGTATTCGGTCGTGAACCCCAGGATGCCGATCTTTACGCCATTCTTTTCCAGCATCACCCACGGTTTCGTACCCTTCACCAGGGACCCCGTTGCCTTTTCGGTGATATTCGCGCACAGGATCGGATAATCAGCGTGCGCGATGCATTCCTCGAGAAACGCCTGGCCGTAATCGAACTCATGGTTGCCCAGGGTCAACGCGTCGGTCTTTAAAACGGACAGCCCTTCCACCACGGGAATGCCGCCCCAGAAATTCGCCGTGAATTCGTCACCCGAATCGAGCAACAGCGTGCCGTCGGGATTGGCGTCGCGGATCTTGTCGATTTCCGTGCCAAAGTGGGCCAGCCCCGGGGATTTCTTGTATTGCCTGAACCTGCCCGCGTAATCAGCGTGACCCAAGACATCAATTTGGATTAAATTCGACATGCTCTTAACCTCCAGTTCGGATTAATCATCAATTGTGATGTGTAAACACTGTTTTAGTTTTTTACCCCTTGAGACCGCCGCGCGATACCCCGGTGACGATGTTCCTACGGAACAGGATGAACAGAACGATCATCGGGATGATCACGATGGTGGCAGCGGCCATCAGACGTTCGTAACGGATCCCCGCTGAATTCATAAAGGCGTACAGGCCAAAGGGCAGCGTGCGGTTTTCAGGGGTGTTGGTGACCATCAGCGTCCACAGGAACGAATTCCAGCAGGTGATGGCGTTGAGTAATGCGATGGTGGCCAGTGCCGGGCGCGCGATGGGCACCATGATCCTCCAGAGATACTTCCAGTTGGATGCCCCGTCCACGCGTGCCGAATAGTACAGACTGTCAGGTATCGACAGGAAGAAGTTGCGCAGGATGTAGGTGTAGAAAATGCTGGAGGTGAAGGGGATGATCAAGGCTAAAAGGTTATCAAGCAATTTCCAGTTGACGATGGTGCGGTAATTGGTAATGATCAGCATCTCAAAGGGGATCATCATCAACGCCAGCAGGGTGGAAAAGAGCAGGTCCCTGCCCGGGAACTTGAGCCGCGAGAAAGCGAACGAAGCCAGAATCGTGGTGATCAGCGTCAGCGTGACGCAGGCCAGGGTGATGATCACCGAATTGCGGAAGTAAATTGGAAACGGCGTTTTCGAAAACGCGTAGGAATAGTTTTGGAAAACCGGGTTAGCCGGCCAGAAGGTCGGCGGGGTGGTGTTGACTTCAGCAGCGGTCTTCAGCGAGGAAATGACCATCCAGAAAAAGGGGAAGACCATGATGATCGCCCCGATAGCCAGGATCAGGTAAGGCAGGAAGCGCTTGATCGTTTTCATGGATTAGTAATTCCTCCACTTGCGTTGGATGAACAGCTGAATCCCGGTTAAGGTGAGTACGATAAGGAACAGGATCACAGCGCTGGCGGCCGCGTAACCTAATTTCCATTTGACATAAAACGCGTCAAACAGGTAATAGACCACGGTGTACAAGGAATACGCTGAACCCGGGCGCCCGTTAAAGAGAGGGAACAATTCCGAAAAGACCTGTGAAGCATAGATCATGTTGATGATCAATGTGAGCCCGATGGTCGGCGCCAGCAGCGGCAGCGTGATGCGGAAAAAGATCATCGGCGCTTTGGCCCCGTCAGCGCGCGCGGTGACGTAGTATAGCGGGTTCACATTCTGCAAGCCCGCCAGCAGCAGAATGATGGTGAACGGGAGCATGCTCCACACCCCGTAAATGACCAGTGCGGTCAGGTTATAGAGAGGGTTGTTGAGCCAGTTGATCGGCGCGACCCCCAACAACGAGAGTCCGAAATTGATCAACCCGTAATCGTAGTTAAACATCCATTTCCAGACCAGGCCGATGGCCATGACGGAAGTGACCATGGGCAAGAAGTAGGCGGTCTGGAATAACCCCTGCAGTTTCTTAACGCTATTCAGCAGGTTCGCGAACAGCAGTGAAATCACCGTGGAGATCGGTACAACAAAAAGTACATACAGGCCGGTGTTCTTGAGCCCGTTCAGGAAGTTGGGGTCCTGGATGACCTGGGCGTAATTCTTGAAACCGATGGTCGAGAACTCTCCAGTGAGCAGTTTGTAATTCTCCTTCAACGAAATCAGGATGACATTCACGAAAGGGTACAGGGTGAATATGATGATGCCGATCAGAAAGGGAGCCAGGTATAGAGCGGGCTCCAAAAACGTCCTGGCGGTGAGCCTGGGCTGCTCTGATGCGGCCGTCCTCTTCATGACGCTCATGACAACCTCTCCCCTGTTTTGGCATCAAACAGGAATACGCCTTTGTTCTTCAGACTGAAGTCCAGCGCATCGCCGATGCGGATGGGATAATCACCGCTGATGTAGGCGCGCATCTGCTGCCCTTCCACGCTCAGCAGCGAGAGTTCATCTTTTCCGATGGAGTAGCGTTCCACCACCAGAGATCTCAATTTTATATCTCCAGCGGGCACGATGACGCTTTCCGGCCTGATGGCCAGTATCACATCCGTGCCGTTCATAACCGCTCTGAGCAGCGGAAACTCACAGCGAACATCCGAATCCCTGAACTGGAATTTACCCTCCTGCATGGTCCCGTGCAGCTTATTGATCGGCGGAGCCCCAAGAAAATCGGCTACAAAGTAATTGACCGGTTCGTCATACATTCTCCTGGCAGTGTCCATCTGCTGCAGCAGGCCCTGTTTCATCAGGACGACCTGGTCCGCGATGGAAGATGCCTCCTCCTGATCATGCGTCACAAAAACGGTGGTGATGTTGGCCGCGCGTTGAATACGCAGGATCTCCTCGCGCATTTCCACCCGCAGCTTGGCATCCAGGTTGGAAAGGGGTTCATCAAGCAGCAGCAATTGCGGGTCCTTCGCCAGCGCGCGCGCCGTAGCCACGCGCTGCTGCTGCCCACCCGAAAGTTCGCTGGGTTTACGCTGGAGAAGTTCAGTCACGTGCACCAGTTCCGCCAGCTCCCTGGCTTTCTCAAGCCGCTCCTTCTTGGGAATGCGCTTGATCTCCAGGGGAAAGCAGATGTTTCCTAACACGGTCATGTGCGGGTACAGGGCGTAATTCTGGAATACCAGCCCCACGTTTCTCCGCTCAGGTGGCAGGTCGGTGACATCCTTATCGTCAAAGAAGACCCGCCCGGAGGTTACCGGCAGGATGCCGGAAAGGATGTTGAGCACGGTGGTTTTACCGCATCCCGAAGGTCCAAGCAACACGATCAGTTTTCCGCTGTCCAGGGTGATGGAAAGATCATCCACCGCGGTCACGTCGTTGAATTTTTTTGTTAAATGGTCGATTTTGATCTGCATGCGCTTACCTCAGTAATTCATTAATAACGGAACCATCCGTGCCGGTCATTTCAAAACCCAGCATCCTGGCCATGGTAGGCGCTTCGTCTACCATTGACCGCACCTCGATGACAACACCATCCCGGATCTCAGGACCACTGGCGATAAAGGTCGTTACCTCTGCCCGAGTGGGGCTGCCGCCGTGCGTTGCAGCCCCGATCTTATGATCGCCCGGCACCTTGCTCCCCCAAATTGTATCCCCATCCAGCCGTTCACCAAACGAGATGGGCAACTTGCTTTCAATAATGAAATCGAACGGACCCTGCACGTTGAAAACCCGCCGGGCTTCCTCAGGGTCCATTACATAGTTCAGCACTATGCGCGGGTCAGCCTTCAGCCCCTCCAGAAAGTCGCGCACCTTGCGTTTCACTGCAGTGTCATCAGTGTCGCGCAGTTCGATGTAGGCGCTCAACCCGTTGGAATGGCAGAGCGCATCAAAACCGGTCAGTTTACCATCATGATCCACCTTAATGAATCCCGCGTCACGCAGCAGCACGTTAAAGAGCAGTACATCGCGCACATCCATCATGCCGTGATCACCAAGGATCACAACATTGGTTTGATCAAGACCCCCTTTTCTCCTTAGAACCTCGATGAGCGCGCCGAATTCCTCGTCGTGCTTGCGCAGCTGGTCGGTGACCTTCGGGTGCCGCACGCCATGCGTGTGCCGGGCGGAATCGAGATCGCACATTTTCACCAGCATAACATCCGGCTGGTCTAAATCTTCCAGGATATCCAGGGCCAGCGCCATGGTCAACAGGTCAAGGCTTCTGTCAGGTCCTTTAATGTAGCGACCGTGCTTGTGGAAGTATCGCGCCATCAGGTTCCGGGTGGCTGTCCCTTCCAGCCACGGTTCAGGTTCCCAGCCGGTATAGTGATAAGGAACGATCATCGGCATGTTCATATCGTAATCCGCGCCGCCCGAGACCGGCCACGAAAGCGAACAGGTGGTCAGCCCCTGTTCCTTTGCCCTGTCCAGCAGGGTGGGCACTTGAACATCTTTTTTCAGGTTAAACCACGGCTCATTAAAATATCCACCGCGGCGAATCTTCTCATTGTGGAAAATTCCGTGCCTGCCCACGTAACAACCTGTCAAAATCGACACATGGCAGCAATAGGTCAATGCCGGCCAGACAGGCGCGATGTGCCTGACGTAGGAAGCCTTTGAAATCAATGGCCCGAAGTGGGGCATGGCGCGCATTTCCTCAATGTCGCCAGGGCACAAAGCATCAATGCAAAAAACCAGTAATTTACTCATATTGCTTCAATCCGCTTCCGGGATCAATTGATGATCTTTCAGGATGTACGTCTGATAAAGCTCAGGCAACAACTGCTCGCCCGTGTTGGGTAAAAGCCGCTCAGGATTATAGGAGTGGCATGGGATCAGCACCCTGGGATCCACCTGGTTCACGAAGTATTTAACCTGCCCTGGGTAAGCATGTCCAAAATAGGCATCCTCCGAGGTGGCATACTCGAAGTTAGTTTTACCGAGGATGCGGCGCATGTTAGCGAAAGCCGGGTCGTACTCTCCGAGCGGTTCGCCCCCTTCATGGATATAAACACCATCCTCAGAGGGCAGACTAAGCAGTTCCAGCATGTGTCGGTAGCTGTTCTGCAGCAAATACCCGCTGGGGTTGGCACAAATTTCCTCCGCTGTAACAACCAACGCGTTTTCCAGTAATTCTGCAAACCACTCCCGGGTGTTGCTGCGGTTGTAGCGGTTTGAGTCCGGGATATAAACATTGGGTTTGATTCCATGGAACTTATAAACCAGGTAAGCCGAGTCTGGTTCAAAAACACATATTCTGCCGCTGCGCGCTGCCCAATCGATATAATCCGCGGCTTCATCCATTTCACGCTGATAGTAATTGAAGACGCACAACCCCTTGCAGTTCTGAATTCGCTGGAAAAGTGCTTCCTTATACTGTTCCTCTGTCAGCACACCGGCGGGTACCTGCCTGTCGGGCTTAATCATATGTGCGTCCGTTGATTGATAAACCCTTTGAAGACCGGAATCAATAAAGGAGGTCCCGTCACATAACATCACATCGATGTGCCTGGAGCGGAGTAATTCCATCTGCGCCCAAGTTTTTTCAGCCTGGAGTCCGTGCAGGCAGAGGTCCCCTGTCCAGTGAATTGTTCCATCCGGTGTGGTGATCAGAAAAGAGAAATCACAATGACCGGTGTCTTTACATAATAACGGCAGCACCTCGATCTCCCCTACTTTTACAGGTTCATTGGGAAGGAGATCGGAATAATCCCTTTCAAGTGTCTGAATTCCTTTACCGGTGGCTTCAAGAGCACGCTCGATCACCTGCGCGTTGTGATGTAAATAAATGGGTATTGAAGGAGCTACTGTGCCCATCAGCGCCATGTGATCCAGATGCAGATGGGTGATGAACACCGCTGTATTTATGTCGCTTTCTTCAGCGCTGACGAGGGGATATGAACCCAGATCCCGCCTGCGATACACCCCATCGATCCTGGGTAACAAGCCGATCTTCAGCAGATCGCGCACCCAGTTATCAGCCCGGGGTTCCACAATGGCATCAAAAACCGCGGCGGAAGGTTCGAACGCGGTTCCATACTCAAAGATCACGCGGTCCTTCCCGTACGTGATCGACGCGTTCACCCCGCCGATAGTACGTAAACCTGAGTACATCACAAATCTGGTGGTTGGTTTTTTCATACTGTCTACCTATAGGTGATAAATTAAGAACCGCCCTATTTGCGCCACCCCCAAGACCAAAGGCTTTTCGGGTGTATAGGGCGGCTCTCTTATCTCTGATTAATTGTGATTACTCTCCGCTCTGCAGCGCACTGTTGCTGGCTGCAATGAACGCATCGAACGCTGTCTCAGCGTCAGCAACACCCAGGGCTACAGATTGCACCATCTTGTCAATTTCGGTGCGCACTGTATCGGTGCCATAAATGCTCGGAAGGAAGCCCACATACGGCAACCCTTCCGTTAAGGCCTGCAACGCAATATTGCTAGAAGCAAATTCGACAAATGCCGGATCGGCAATCGCGTCTTTGTAAACCAGGGCGCTGCCAAATGCCTTGGCCCATTCGACAGAGACATCGGTGGAAATGTAGTATTTCTCAAACTCATAAACACCGCGCGCGTGTTCCTCGTCCTTGGATAAGCACACGTCTCCATGACTCCAGTTGGAAATGTATTTTACCGGACCCTCCTGTGGGACAGCCACAGCGCCCACCTCGAAGTGACCGGCCTCACCTGCAGCGGGTATGGCCGCATAAACGTAATCAACACCCGCTGAAGAGCCGATGTACATGCCTACCGCCTGGCTGCCGAAGGGATTGGAGAAGTACACATCTTCGCCGACAAGGCGGAAATAACCTTCCTTCACGCCGTTCGCAAACCAGTTCAGTTTTTCGATCCCGATCTCGCGGTCAATGGCCATGGTCTTGGTATCGGCGTCAATGTAAGAACTGCCAGCCTGCATTACCAGGGTTTGATAGGTGTCGGTGATCGAGTCGGTGCCAAAACCGGGAACGCCGTATTTCTCATAGATGGCCTTGGAAACTGATTCCACCTCTGACCAGGTCGTGGGAGGTGTGAGACCCAGCTCATCCAGCATGGTTTTGTTGTAAAACAGCACTTCACCCGTCATCCCGGTGGGGATCAGATAGATTTTATCGAGACCCCATTGTTTAATTCCCTCGAGCACGCCGGGGAGCATATTATCAGCAAAATTGGGGATGCCAATTTCGGGATCATTGATGAATCCGGCCATATCATAGAGATAGCCGTCTTCGATGAAGTTAATGGCTTCCGAAGGGAACATGCCGACAAAGTCAGGCGCTGTTCCGGTGCTGACAGCCTGGAGCAGCTTGGCGTCATATTCAGCCCAGGGTTGCTGCAGCGCGACCACTTCATACTTATCCTGAGAGGCATTGAAACCATCAATGATCTTCTGATACGCCTCAAGGTGGTGATCGGTGAGTGTATGCCAGGTGGTAATCTGGATCTTTTCGGCTGGCGCTGCTTCCTCTGTCGGGACAGCTTCTTCAACAGGAGCTGCTTCCTCTGTAACAACCGGTTCTTCTACAACCGGGGCTTCTGTTACCGCTGGCGCACTAGTACACGCTGCCAGGACCATCGTAACCAACAAAAACAATGCAACTAATTTGTAGATTTTCACAGTACTCCTCCGATAGATTAATGATTTTTTTTCTTGCTGAATTGATGTCTTAGCCGCCACCTCCTTGTCTATTTCAACTTTGTTCCTTCACTGAAAATCGAAGTCCTCATAAATGTGGTCATGCCGCATTGACGATCACTTGATTTTTTGAAAATTGATATTCAATAGTTAATGATCAAAAAGCATTATGTGGTTCTGCGTAAACCATTTAAACATGAAACATAAATGTGCCAATCCTGGTACAAGTTTCCAGTAATTTACTTACCAAATCTAGTTGTTCGACTATTTCTGACATCCTGGCAGCAGGTCCGGTGATGCTGACCGCACCCACAACCCCGGCACGATCAAATACCGGGGCGGCGATTGCCCTTACCCCGATCTCGATCTCCTCACGGTTTTCTGCATAGCCATTTCTCTTTACCGATTTGAGTTCTTCAATAAAGGATTGTGGCTCGGTGATGGAATTCAAAGTTCTGGAAGTGAAAATGTAATCCTTTACGACTTGCTCCAACGTTTCTTCAGGCAACCAGGCAAGAAGAGCTTTTCCAACCGCTGTACAATGCAGGGGGTTTCGCTGCCCGATCGCGTTTGAAAGCACACCCACAGGATGTACTCCCTGTATCTTTTCCACATAGACCACTTCATTTCCGGAACGAACTGCGTAATGAATCGTCTCCCCGCAATAATTACGGAGATTTGTCAGCTCTTCAATGACTAACGATTGGATATTGTTAGAGCGCGTGTACGCATTTGATAGAGAGAGAACGACTGGACCCAATCGATATTTACTGCTTTGCTTATTCTGTTCCACGTAACCGAATTTCTTATAAGTTGAAAGGATGCGGTAAACTGTGCTCTGGTTAAGACTGGCGTTCTGGCTCAGTTCTGCCAGACTGATCTCGCGCTCAGCTTTTGACAAGGCTTCTAAAACGCGAACCCCTCGTTCGATCGACCGACTGGAATTGGATGCCGTTGTCTCGTCTCTTAACATCATATTTCACTAAATAAAATGGTATTTTATTAAATAAAATATACAACATCCACAAATTAATGTCAACTGGAATTCTAGTTAATTAAGAAAGTCGCCACGTTAAGTTGTTGTTCTGAGTAACTGCACTAGCAAAGATAAAGTATTTAAAAAAAGATTGTGCGATTCCAAAGAAAATTCGTGACAACAAATATAACCTGGGATCAACCCCCTGGGACATTGCCGCCTGCGCGCTTATTGTCGAGGAAGCTGGCGGAATAGTGACCAGCCTTGAGGGAAACCCGGTTTACTTCAAGTTTCCTTACGCCTTTGTGGCAAGCTCACCAGGGATACAGAAAGAAATTCTCTTGATACTGAAAAAACTTAAATAAAGCAGCACTGTCTTCTTTTGCATAATAAGAACCACTTCGAAATCGAAGTGGTTCTTATTAATAAAATAGGTCTATTAAGGCGTTTGTAAGTTTAAGGTACCTAAAAAGAGACTTTCAAATTTTTCGCGGTCAATCGAGAATGCCACTCTGATCTCCGGGCAGTTTGCTTCTGATTTGGTGCGGCCACTCTGTGTACCCTCTTCTTCAACAACGCAAATGGATCGGGGCTCAAATGTAGAAAAGCTCTCATCCGTCAGTACAACGGAGGTTACCTGGTCCCAAAAATACATTTGGTTGGAATCAAAATACCATTGATTTGTGTCATAAATTTTCAAAAGGAACTCAGCCTCTGGCGTTAGGTGGTTTTCTTTAACTCTGTCGTAGAATTCCCGTTTGAGCGGGGTATGATTTGTTGCATCGAGCCCCACCATTGTAATTGGGGCTCCGGATTTAAACACTATATTTGCTGCGACAGGGTCGATATAAATATTCCACTCTGCAACCCGGTTATTGATGGGGACTCCGGAGGTTGCGATATTCCCAGCTACGTCCACTGCCCCGCCCATAACATAAATCGTCTCAAGGTTTTCAATAATTGATGGGGTAGTTTGAACAAGTTCCGCAATCGTTGTAAGCGGTCCCAGTGTCAACAAGGTCACTTTTTGCTGAGAGCCTTGAATTACCGAGAGGAGAAGGTCATTTGCATCATTAAATTCGCTTGGATTATTACCAGTGGGTAAATTAATCCCGAAGACTGAGTCCACGCTTGCTCTCCAGTTTTCCGGAAACACATGGTCTCCTTGAAGTGGGGTTTCGCGCCCGCAAGCCACGGGAATGGGGTTGTTACCTGCCAATGCGACCAGGCCCAGGGCATTTTTAACCCCAGACTCGCAATGCGCCTCGCCCGTTCCAGTAACTGTAATCGCTTGAATAATGATGTCTGGTCGTTGTAGAAGGTACAAGATTGCCATCCAATCATCCATCGCCATATCTGTATCGATTACGACGATTTTTGTTCCGGGTGGTATGGAAGTGACCGTCGGCACCTGAAAGGTTGGCGTAACTGTTGGTTGGGTCGGCGTCATAGGGGAGGTGGTAACTTCATCCGTTATGTTTGGGAAAACTGAAGGGCTTTGTGTGGATTTGACCGGGGAGCAAGCCGTTACTAGAATCAAGAAAAATGCAATGACAACAGGAACTGCTTTGTTGTAATTTTTTATTCCTGAAATTATCTCTATTGGTGCTTTATTTTTGGAGCTCTCCTGTAATTCCATTCTTATGCCTCCAATCGTTTATAAACCGATATCTCATATATTATTACCCGGATTCCACGTCGAATAAATTTTGCCACCATTTTCACCCTGGAGGCGTGATGGTTGTGGTTGAACGCGCTTAAGTTGAGCATGGTTTCCTTTATTGTACAGCATTTTTAGGGATCCATTTCAT